>OLOZ01000009.1_pt1 | contig 237997 bp, 210 predicted proteins | sample 1673021 | NCBI WGS metagenome assembly OLOZ01 (sample SAMEA3136747, study PRJEB25190) | human gut metagenome | biome: human gut; feature: human-associated habitat; material: faeces | place: Austria | collected 2013 | reverse complement strand
TACTTATATTCAGAGCGAGGGAATCAATCAGGATTTTGGTGTTTATGATTGTCCAGATGAACTGTTGAAGGAACATCATCAAGAAATTTCAGCCTTTAAAGCATTTGCTTATAGACATATTGGAAGACACCTCATGAATCGTAATGTCAGGAAGATTAGAGAACGATAGTTTTAAGCTTTTAGAATTAAAATTAAATTTGGAGGGTAATATGGCAGACAAAATACAAAATGCTTATGAAACATCAAAAAATATATATGACGATGTTCTTACGCAAAGAAATATTTTCAGCAAACTGTATATTAAGCTATTTTGGAGTGGCACGGATGATAATGATATAGCACGAAAAGTTTTATCATATGTTCCTGATGACTTTTCAGGAAATCTTCTTGATGTTCCGGTTGGAACTGCTATATTTACGGAAAACAAATGGAGCTCTCTGAAAAATGCACATATTACTTGTATTGATTACAGCATGGATATGCTTGAACAAGCCAGAAAAAGACTTGGTAGTCATGCACATATCAAATGTATTCAGGGTGATGTGGGAAATCTGCAAATGGAGAATGAATCTGTTGATACTGTTGTCAGTATGAATGGTTTTCATGCATTTCCTGACAAGCAAAAAGCATTTCATGAAATATGGCGTGTTTTGAAACCAGGCGGCAATTCTATTGCCTGTTTTTATATCAGGGGAAAATCGAAACGGACAGACTGGCTGGTAAAAAATATTCTTGCAAAGAAAGGGTGGTTTTCTCCACCGTTTCAGACGGAGAAAGAGCTGAGAGATATCCTTCAAAAACTATATAAAGAAACGGATATCCATGTTGACGGTTCTATGGTATGCAAGTGATATGGCACTGGAGAGTATGAAGCCTTTCCAGATTATGATGGTAAGATTCCTGGTCGCATCCGTATTGATGGGAATGCTTGGTCTGGGAAATCGAAAAAAAGCAGAGCAGGCAACCAAACGTGCGGGTGCAATAAAAGCAGGTGTATTAATGGGAATTGCGCTTTTTATGGGGTTTTCATTGCAAACAATTGGTCTGCAATATACAACACCTTCCAAGAATGCGTTTCTTACAGCACTTAATGTAGTGATTGTGCCATTTATCGCATTTCTTATTTTAAAGAAGAAGATTGGAATAAAAGGCATCGTTGGAGCAGTTTTATCGGTTATCGGAGTAGCGTTGCTTTCCTTAAACGGTAATCTTACATTGAGTTTGGGAGACGGACTTACGCTTCTTTGTGCCGTAGGATTTGCATTTCAGATTTTCTTGACCAGTGAATTTGTGAAAAAATATCCGGCCTCTGTATTAAATATGGTTCAGATGATTACCGCATTTGTATTATCCGCAGCGAGTCTTGTGATTTTTGGAGAAATGGAGTTCCAAGTTACCACAAAAGGATGGCTAAGTGTCTTATATTTGGGTATAATAAGTACGACTGTTTGCTATTTATTGCAAACAGCCTGTCAAAAATATGTGGATGAGACAAAAGCAGCAATTGTGCTTTCAATGGAGTCCGTCTTTGGAACGATTTTCTCGATCATTATTCTTCATGAAGTAATCAATAATCGACTCAGAGGCGTAAGTCGTATGGAAAGTTTCGAGATTATCCTGGAGCGTTATGAGAAAGAGATGAGCGAGGCTGACAAAGAACATTGGCTTACAAAGAAAAACGAAATCTATAAAGCACTTTTGAAAAATATGAGTCCGGCGGATTTATCGGTTGAAGTAAAAGCAACTTTGTATGGTTTACGTGAAAGTGGTTATAAGCTTGCAATTGGCTCATCAAGTAAGAATGCAAAATTCATTCTTGGGCAATTGGGTCTTGGAGAGTATTTTGATGCAATTTCGGACGGAAACAACATTTCGAAATCAAAACCGGATCCGGAAGTGTTTGTAAAAGCAGCAGAATATATAGAAGAAGCACCAAAGTACTGTCTGGTCGTAGAAGATGCAGAAGCCGGGCTTAAGGCAGCAATTGCAGGAGAAATGAATTGTGCGGCAATCGGAGATGCAGTTGGATGTGGACTTGGAACATATAATCTGGCTACATTTTCGGAACTATTAAAAGTTGTAGAAAACTAGAGAGAGAAGATGAATCAAATGAACGAAACATTTTTAATGAACCTTCTTAGCAGTATTTCCGTATCCGGTAATGAAGAACCGGTACAAGAAGTTGTAGAAGCAGAAATGAAAAACTACGCAGATGAAATCCGTCGTGATGAAATGCAGAATGTAACTTGCATTTTAAATCCGGACAGCGATGTAAGAATCATGCTTTCGGCACATGCAGATGAAATCGGGCTTATGATTTCCAATATCAGGGAAGACGGAAGATTGCAGGTGATTGACCGAGGCGGAATTGTGCCGGCGACGTATCTGGGACACCAGGTGAGAATTAAGACCAAAAACGGAGAAGTTTATGGGGTAGTTGAAGCATATCGCAGTCTCTTTAAAGATGAAAATCTCGGAACGAAACAGTTTTTGATCGATATTGGAGCAAAAGATAAAGAAGACGCTTTAAATTATGTAAGTCTAGGGGATCCAATCGTACCGGATACACCGATTCGTAAACTGGCAAACGGAAAATTTACTGCTCGTGCGTTAGATGACAGACTGGGTGTTTACATTATCATGGAAGCACTGAAACGAGCAAAAGAGTTGGGATGTAAAGTTGGAATTTACGCAGCTTCCACGACAGGAGAAGAGACAACCAAGACCGGAGCATATTGGACCAGTGCCAGAATTCAGCCGACCATGGCAATTGTGGTAGATGTTACATATACAAGTGATTGCAGTGGAATGGATCCGGCAGAGATGGGAACGGTATGCCTTGGAGAAGGACCGGTGCTTTGTAACAGTCCGATCGTGGTAAAAGCACTCAATGAAAAGATGGAAGAGTGTGCAAAGAAAGCAGGCATTTCTGTGCAAAGAGAAGCGGCAAGCAGACTTTCCTATACCGATGGAGATCAAATTCATTTTTCTAATCAGGGTGTTCCGATGGTGTTAGTGTCGATTCCGCTGCGCTATATGCATATGCCGGCGGAAGTGGCAGATGAAAAAGATGTGGAAGGGTGCATTGAGTTGATTGCACAGTTTCTTGCAGGATATCAGGGGTAAGGTAGAAAAATGGAAATCAGTGAAGCAATCCAAAAGTGTACGATACTTAACAATGCGAGTGAAACAATAAAAGAATCTGTGCAAAAGAACGGACAAATAGTGCTTCAGGAAAAAGGTGTTCCTATTTTTCGGGAGCGAGAACGAGTAGATACATTATACTTCATTGTGGAAGGCTATGTGGTGCTGTACCGTCATAATCACCGTGGAGACCGGAAAAATATCTTTATTTATACAGATGGTGCACTTTTAAATGAAGTAATTGTAGAAAAATCAATCGCGTCAATCAGTGCAGAGCCACTTTGCGATACCCTTATGTTAAAGATTCCAAGAAAATATTTTATGGACTATATGGAAGATGCAGCATTTTCAAGAGAAGTGGTCTATTCAAGCACAAAGAAAATTCGTAAAATGTATCATCAGCTGGCGAACACTTCAAATTCATTTAGGCTTGAAAAGCAGATTATAGCAAAGGTCTGGAAATTGGCTCGAGACTATGGGATAGAGACTCCATCGGGAATACAGATTCCATTTAAAGTAACGATTACATTTCTAGCAGACATGCTAGGAGCAAAAAGAGAATCTGTCTCAAGAGTGATGGGACATTTGAAAAAATCAAACTTAATTGAATATCAAGAAAAGCTGATTCTCGTTCCAGATATTGATAAGTTGTTGAAAAAAATTCATGAAAAAGAATAATAAAACGTGATGATTATCACGGAAAGAAAAAATCTTTGTTGATAAAATGATATTAACAAAGATTTTTTTTGTATAAAAAAATAGAAATAGTAAGAAGAAAGGAACGATTATGGGATATCAGTTAGCTATAGAAGCATTTTCAGAAATATTTGAGTCCATAAAAAAGAAATATGATATCTGGGCTCCGGTACGAAAAGAAGGAGAGGGAACCTTCTCAGAAATCGATGTGATTCGATATGATAAGATAAAAGATTTGGATGAAATTGAATGGGAAAAGCGTTCAGATTATTCTTTTAAGGAATCGCTGCTTAAAATCAGAGAGACGATTTTTTATTTTACAGAAGATGAGACAATCGTACCGAAAGAGCAGGAAAAAGATTTGCTCATTTTTCTTCGTTCCTGTGAAATGCATGCATTAAAACGATTGGATGAAATGTATTTAAAGAGTGGAAAAGAAGATTTCTATTATGCGAGAATGCGTAAAAAAGCAAAATTTATCTTGATGGGATGTAAGGAAAATTGTGAAACAGGATTTTGTGTCAGCATGGGAACCAACAAAAGCGAGAACTATGATGCCTATTTAAAATTGGAAAACAACCGTGTCTGTCTTGATGTTTCAGATGAAGAGTTAAAAAAATATTTCAAAGGTGCGCCGGAAGCAGAAGTGTTACCGGAATTTGTACAAGCAAATTTAGAAAAGGTAGAACTTCCAAAACATTTATCAAAAGAAAGTGCCAAGCTTCCAATCTGGGAAGAGTATGGAGCACGTTGTATCGGATGCGGACGTTGTAATTTTGTCTGTCCGACATGTACTTGTTTTACAATGCAGGATATTTTTTATAAAGATAATGAAAAGGCAGGAGAACGCCGAAGAGTGTGGGCATCCTGTCAGGTAGATAAATACGATACGATTGCGGGCATGAGTTCCGTACAAAAAAAGCAGATAAGGTACGTTTTAAAGTTTTACATAAAATTTATCATTATGAGAAGCGGTTTGGATATCCGATGTGCGTAGGCTGTGGCCGATGTGACAGTGTCTGTCCAGAGTATATTTCCTATTCAAATCTGATTAACCGGTTGAGCAAGGAGGAAAAAAGAAATGAAGAATGAATACATTCCTAAGCTTTCCAAAATAAAAGAAGTGATAAAACATACGGATTTGGAATATACTTTTCGAATGGAGTATGATGGAGAAGTAAAACCGGGACAGTTTTTTGAACTTTCCATTCCGAAGTATGGAGAAGCTCCAATTTCTGTTAGTGGAATTGGAGATGGTCTGGTCGATTTTACCATCCGAAGAGTAGGAACTGTGACAAACGAGGTATTTGAAAATTATGTGGGAGATAAATTGTTTATCAGAGGACCTTATGGCAATGGGTTTGAACTGGAAAATTATAAGGGGAAGGAACTCGTAATTATTGGAGGCGGAACCGGAGTTTCTCCAATGCGTGGGGTGATTCAGTATTTTTCAGCTCATCCAGAGGAGGCAGTCAGTACAACACTAATTGCTGGATTTAAAAGTCCGGAAGATGTGCTGTTTAAGAAAGATTTTGAAGAATGGAAAAAAACACTTCATGTAATTCAGACCGTAGATACAGCACCGGAAGGATACGAAGGTCCGGTTGGAATGGTAACAAAATATATTCCGGATTTGAAATTTAAAAATCCTGAAAATGCGGTATTTATCTGCGTAGGACCGCCGGTCATGATTAAATTTACGATTATGGAGATTAAGAAACTTGGAATTAAAGATGAGCAGATCTGGACTTCTTATGAGAGAAAAATGTGTTGTGGAATCGGCAAATGCGGTCATTGTAGAATGAACGAAAAATATGTCTGTCTGGATGGACCGGTATTTAATTATACAGAAGCCAGGGAGTTGATAGATTAGGAGAAGCGAAATGAGTTTTGATATCAATACAAAAAAAGCGAAAAAGAATGCCTGGAGAATTACAAAAGAACGAGGAATCGGGGCATCCAGAATCCGTGTGCCAGGCGGATATTTAAATGCCGATGTGCTTGGAATGGTACAGGAGATTGCAAAGGAATATGGAAATGGATATGTGCATTTAACAACAAGACAGGGATTTGAGATAGAAGGAATCCATCTTGAAGATATGGAAGCAGTAAATCAGAAACTTCAGCCGATTATTGAGCTGGTAGAAACAAATCAAGCTGAAATGAATCGTGAAAAAGGATACGAAGCATCTGGGACCAGAAATATTCAGGCATGTATTGGGAATAATGTCTGTCCATTTGCTAACTATAATACAGCAGAACTAGCAAGAAAAATTGATAAAGAAATCTTTCCAAACGACCTGCATTTTAAAATTGCATGTACAGGCTGTTCCAATGATTGTGCAAAAGCAAGAATGCATGATTTTGGAATTATCGGAATGACAATGCCACAGTACGATGCAGCCCGCTGTGTCAGCTGCCAGGCGTGCATAAAAGGCTGTAACAGTTTGTCAGTGGGCGCACTTCGTATGGAAAATTATCGAATTGAAAGAGATACTCAAAAATGTATCGGTTGTGGAGTCTGTGTCACAAAATGTCCGACCAGAGCATGGACAAGAAGTAAGAAAAAATATTACAAATTATCCATTATGGGAAGAACCGGAAAGAAAAATCCAAGACTTGGACAGGATTTTCTTGTGTGGGCAGATGAAGAAAACATTATTAAGATTATTAAGAATACATATAAATTTGTCGAAGAATATATCTCTCCAGATGCACCTGCGAGAAAAGAGCATATTGGATATATTATTGATAGAGTTGGATTTGAAAAATTTAAGGAGTATGCTTTAAAAGGGGTAGAATTTCTGCCGGAGACGATAGTAAAAGAATGTGTTTACTGGGATGGGATTCATTATTGTTAAGGAAAGAAAGTTAGCTTAAGCAAAATAAAAGGAAGGAATTAAAAAGTCGGTCAGTCTCAAGGTGAATTTGGCGATTTCTAAGAAATGTTGTAAAATCAAGGAAAATGAGTGATTTCTAAAAAGAGATTGACTGACTTTTTGTGAAAAAACTTGCAAAAAATGGGTGATTAGAGGATAATGAGAATTAGAAATGACGGAAATACTGTTGTTGTATATTACCTATGAGGGATTGAAACTCATTTTTTGTTATTCCATCAGTTCTTTTTATTCGAGTTCGCCAAAAGTACCTCAGAACTTAAGAATACCTAAACTAAAGATACATTTGCATTAATAAAATAATAGAAATGCATCTGTAAAAAAAGGAACGAAATAGAGATACAACATCTAATCAAAACACATCTGCAACCTTTATTATTCAGAAAGCAGAGACGAGGTAAAAAAACAACATATGACAGAACTACAAAGAAGTTTATTTGAACTACAAGATTTAAAATATCGTGATTTTCAAAGCAAGTTGTTACCGAAGACAGAAAAAGAAAAAATCATTGGAGTTCGTACTCCGATTCTTCGTAAATTTGCGAAAGAGTTTGCCCAAACAAAAGAAGCACAAAAATTTTTACAAGAACTTCCTCATCAGTATTACGAGGAAAATAATTTACATTTGATGCTTGTGACACAGATTCGCGACTACAAAAAATGTTTAAAAGAAGTGACACAATTTTTACCCTATATTGATAATTGGGCAACCTGTGATTTACCCTTACCAAAATGCTTTGAAAAACACAAAGCGGAATTGATTGTGGATGTAAAAAATTGGATTGTTTCAAATGATACGTATACCATTCGGTATGGAATTGGAGTGCTATTACGACTGTATTTAGATGAAGACTTTAAAGACGAATATCCGAAACTTGTCTCAGCTGTGATTTCGGACGAGTATTATGTCAATATGATGATTGCTTGGTATTTTGCAACTGCGCTTGCAAAGCAATGGGAGGCTGTGATTGGATATCTAAAAGACCGGAAGCTGCCGGAATGGGTGCATAGGAAGACAATTCAAAAAGCGATAGAAAGCAATCGGATTACGGAAGAACAGAAAGCGGAATTGAGAGGATTGAGATGAAATGTAAGTTCTACTCTTACCTCTTAACGCTATAACAGACATGCAAAAGCATCCACAAAACAAAACCTCTAATATTCACCCATCAGAAACCGGCTTCGGCCGGTTTTTTTACAAGAATTTGCCTTGTACAAATTCTTTAAAAAGAGTAAAATAACCTAAAACAAATAATTTTTGGAAGGTGTGACAGCATGAGTAAAATCACAAAAACAGGATTAATTTTAGAAGGTGGCGGTATGCGTGGTGTATTCACTGCGGGAATTCTTGATTTCTTTATTGAAAAAGGTCTGGAATTTGATACCTGCTTTGGTGTTTCAGCGGGAGCATGTATGGCGTGCAGTTATCTTTCTAAACAAAAAGGCAGAGGGTATCACACATTTACTGATTATATGGATAACCCGGAATACTGTGGAATAAAAAGCCTGATAAAGACCGGAGATTATTTTGGCACGGATATGATATACCGTAAAATCCCAGAGGAATTAAATCCTTATGATTACGATACATATAACAGACAAAAAACCAAATTTTATGCGGTTGTTACCAATTGTGAAAGTGGGAATGCGGAGTACAAAGAAATCAAAGATATGAAAAAAGGCACTTGTTATGTTCGTGCGTCAAGTTCGCTTCCTCTTATGTCAAGAACAGTCTGGATTCATAAAAAGCCGTACCTGGATGGAGGAATTACAGATTCCATTCCGATTATGGAAGCTCAGAGAATGGGAAATAAGAAAAATGTAGTAGTACTGACCCGTGACAGAACCTACAGAAAAGAAAAAAATAAGCTGATTCCGGCAATGAAAGTCCGTTATGGAAAGAAGTTTCCAAAACTGATAGAAGCTTTGGAAAACCGTCATATTGGATATAATCAGACCCTGGATTATTTATACCGTCAGGAAAAAGAAGGAAAGGTATTTATTTTACAGCCACAAAAGCCGGTTGAAATCGGAAGACTTGAAAAGGATACGGATAAATTGCACAAACTATATGAAGAGGGATATGAAACTGCACAGAATTATTATGAAGCATTAAAAGAATACCTTGAGAACTAAAAGACAAAAAAGACGAATTTTCAAGAAATTTTACCTGAATTTAACAGAGATTAGAAGAAAACAACAACTTATAACGATATAATCAAACAGCAAACTAATGTAAGGCGGTGAAAAAATGGCAGTAACAATATTTGCGGCAATTGATGTCGGTTCTTACGAAGTCAGCATGGATATCTATCAGATTTCTCCAAAAATCGGAATTGAAAAGATAGATGAAGTGCGCAGCAGAATCGAGCTGGGCCATGATACTTATACCAATGGAAAGATTAGTTATGAGTCTGCACAGCGATTGGGCGAAGTGCTCGGAGATTTTTCCAGAATTATGAAAGAGTATAAAGTGACTTCTTATCGTGCCTGTGCGACAAGTACCCTTCAAGAAGCAAGAAATGTCTGGATTGTACTGGAACAGGTTTATCAAAAAACCGGAATCCGTGTTGAAATTTTAAGTAATTCAGAGCAGAGATTCTTTGGATATAAATCAATTGCGGCTAAGGAAGCAGATTTTTCCAAGATTATTCAAAAAGGTACCGCAATTATAGAAATCGGCGGTGGAAATGTACAGATTTCATTATTTGATAAAGATACGCTTGTGACAACTCAGAATTTTAAAATGGGAAGTCTTCGTATCCGTGAGCGTCTGCTTTCTGTCGAAAAAGAAACCATTTATTATGAAAAATTAGTAGAAGAGTTAATTCATAATGACATTTTAAGCTTTAAGAAACTCCATTTAAAAGAGCGAAAAGTAGATAATATTATTTTATTGGGCGATTTCTTTATGGAAAAATTGCTGGTGAGTGATTATGGAATGGGAGAGAACCGTACCATCAGCAAAGCAGTCTTTATGGAGATGTATGAGCGGATTGTGCATAAATCTGCAGAGCAGTTATCGGTAGAGCTTGGAATCACGCTGGAATATGCAAGTATCCTGGTTCCGGCCTTGATCATTTATCGTGTTTTTGCAGATGAGATGGGAGCACAGAATCTGTGGGTTCCGGGAACACAGCTAAATGATGGAATTGCTTATGATTATGCACAGGGCAGACGATTGATTCGCAGTACCCATAATTTTGAAAATGATATTTTAGCTTGTGCACAAAATATTGCAAAGCGTTATATGAGCAGTAAGAGCCATGTGCGTGCCGTGTTAAAGGTTGCAGAGACAATTTTTGACAGTATGAGAAGAGTGCATGGGATGGGACCAAGAGAGCGCCTGCTTTTACAGATTGCAGTCATTTTGCATGATTGTGGAAAATATATCAGTATGAGTGAGGTCGCAAAATGTTCGTATGAGATTATTATGTCGACCGAAATTATCGGGCTTTCGCACGCTGAGCGAGAGATGATTGCAAATATAGTGCGTTTTAATAATGAGCCATTTAAATATTATGGCGAAGCGGATTCAAAGAGCACCATTGACCGAGATACGTATATGATAATTGGAAAGCTGACTGCGATTTTAAGAGTAGCGAATGCACTGGATCGAAGTCATAAACAAAAAGCAGAGAATATAAAAGTACAGCTTCAGGATAAAGAGCTGGTACTTGTGATTGATACACAGGAGAACTTATTGTTGGAGGAGGGGCTGCTGACACAGAAAGCAGATTTTTTTGAAGAAATGTTCAATATTCGCCCTGTATTACGTCGGAAAAAGAGAAAGTAGGTGGAAAAAATGCAATGGAACGAAAAAGAATATACAAAGCCGGAATATTATACCAACCGTGAATTGAGCTGGGTAAAATTTAATGAGCGTGTTTTGAGTGAGGCGAGAGATAAGAGTCTGCCGTTGTTTGAACGATTAAAATTTTTGAGTATTACGGCATCGAACTTAGATGAATTTTTTATGATTCGTGTTGCTTCTTTAAAAGATATGGTGCATGCAAAATATACCAAAACGGATATTGCGGGAATGACAGCAAAAGAGCAGTTAAAAGCGCTTTCAAAAGTAACAAAAGAACTGGTAGATACACAGTATAGTACCTATAATCGTTCTCTTTTGCCGGCACTGAAGAAGATTGGTTTAAAAGTAGTAGAGCATCATGAGAATTTAACCAAAGAGCAGCAGGAGTTTGTCGATACCTTTTTTGAAGATGAAGTGTATCCGGTATTGACTCCGATGGCGATGGATTCCGCAAGACCGTTTCCACTGATTCGAAATAAAACGTTAAATATCGGTGCATTAATTTCCAAAAAAGATAAAAAAGGGAAAGAAGAATTGGAATTTGCAACGGTTCAGGTGCCATCGGTACTTCCAAGAATTGTACAGCTTCCGGATGATAAAGATGGAAATACGGTTGTGATTTTGCTGGAAGAAGTAATTGAGCGAAATATCAATAAACTGTTTTTGAGTAATGCTGTGGTTTGTACCTGCCCTTACCGGATTATGCGAAATGCAGACCTTACGATTGATGAAGATGAGGCAGCAGATTTATTAAAGGAAATCCAGAAACAGTTAAAGAAGAGACAGTGGGGTGAGGTCATTCGTCTGGAAGTGGAAGAACGGATGGATGAGAGACTGTTAAAGATTTTGGAAGAGGAATTTCAGATTAAAGATGAGGATATCTTCAAGATTAATGGTCCGCTGGATTTGACATTTTTAATGAAAATGTATGGACTTTCCGGTTTTGATGAATTTAAAACCAAGCCTTATGTACCGGCGCAGGTTCCGGCAATGATGAATGATGAGGATATCTTTACCCAGATTCGACAGGGAGATATTTTACTGCATCATCCTTATATGACCTTCTATCCGGTTGTAGATTTTGTACAACAGGCGGCAAAAGACCCGAATGTACTGGCGATTAAACAGACCCTGTACCGTGTCAGCGGAAATTCACCGATTATCAAAGCACTTGCGCAGGCGGCAGAAAATGGAAAACAGGTTACGGTACTGGTGGAATTAAAGGCAAGATTCGATGAAGAAAATAATATTGTCTGGGCAAAAATGCTTGAAAAAGCAGGCTGTCATGTTATTTATGGAGTCATTGGATTAAAGACCCACAGTAAGATTACACTGGTAGTAAGAAGAGAAGAAAATGGAATTCGCAGATATGTGCATCTGGGAACCGGAAACTATAATGATTCGACTGCAAAATTATATACAGATTGTGGTATTTTGACTTGTTCAGCAAGAATCGGAGAGGATGCAACGGCAGTATTTAATATGCTTTCCGGATATTCAGAACCAAGAACCTGGAATAAATTAGTGGTAGCACCGCTCTGGATGCGAGACAGATTTCTTCATTTAATTGAAATCGAAAGAAAAAATGCATTAGAAGGACGAAAAGCCAGAATTGTGGCGAAAATGAATTCTCTTTGCGATAGAGGAATTATTGCAGCGTTATATGCGGCAAGTGCCGCAGGTGTAAAGATTGACTTGATTGTACGAGGAATCTGCTGTCTGAAAGTGGGAATTCCGGGAATCAGCGAAAACATTACCGTGCGTTCGATTGTTGGAAACTTTCTGGAACACAGCCGGATTTTCTATTTCTACAGCGATGGAAATGAAGAAATCTTTATGGGAAGTGCAGACTGGATGCCAAGAAACTTAGACAAGCGTGTCGAAATTGTATTTCCGGTAGAAGATGAACAGTTAAAAGAAGAAGTAAAACATATCTTACAGATTCAATTGGAAGATAATGTAAAAGCACATATTCTTCAGCCGGATGGCACGTATGAAAAAGTAGATAAGAGAGGCAAAATGCTGTTAAATTCACAGGACTTTTTCTGTGAAGAAGCAACAAGAAGAGCAAAAATCAAACTGCCGGAAACTGCGGCAGATAAACGGATTTTCGTTCCGGCAGAAGCACCGGAAGAATAAAAATAGAGTAAGCAGAGTAAGAAGTAGTGTGCAGAAATTATTTTTTTCTGGATTTTGGTATGATAAAAAGGTAAAACATTAGTGATATTAATTAGCATCAGCTAATGTTTTACCTTTTTTATTATACAAAAAAATTCTGGAATTTAACATGTAGCATCAAATTTCAGAATTTTTGAATAATCAATTCTTGCAAACAACAACCATTAATATATTGTATCTTATCTATATTGATTCATGATTTCAAACAATGATTTATCAATTCGTTCTGCTTCATTATATTCATTTGTAGGTGAATAATTTGTATGAATGCCAAGGCTTTGATAATTTCCATTAGTTACTTTGTATATTGGTGAGCCACTTTGTCCGCCTGTACTATCTATATAATATCCTAATTTAAAAGTACCACTGGTTGCAATTTTTCCACTCATTGTCCATAAACAAGCAGATTTTTCCGCTGGATATCCTCTTAATACAACCCATGTTCCTACTAAACTGTCAGTTGTCCATGAAGCACCAAAGTATCCTGTTTGAGAGCCTATGTTTGAAGTGAATTCTAAAAGCCCCCAATCATAGTTGGAATTTTCTGACTTTACATACTTAGTATCAGTATGTAACACAGATGCATAATAGACTCCATATGGAGATTCACTTCCATTGCTTCCAGGGTATATTCTAACCCATTCAGCCCATCCGCCTAATGATGAGTCATATACACAATGCCCTGCTGTTACTGCAACACGATTGCCATACATCCAAGCAGTTCCAACGTAAATGCTATCTGAATTAGGAAATTTCATTTCTGCATAGCAAATTGCTGAGTTAGGAAAAGTAGTAGTATCTGTTATTTTATATCTGTTATCTTTTCCAATGATTTCTCTTGTTAAAGGCTTATCTTCTTTTATTCCACTTGGTATAAAAGAATCTGTAGTTCCACTACTGGGATTATTTAAAGTTGTAGGTATCTCATTTAAAAGAATTTCTCCGGTTTCCATATTTTTGCTTATATCCTGACAATTTTTTTGTTCGATTTCGGTTTCTACCACATTGCTATTTGCAAATACACTTATAGATGTCATAATACTAAGTATCACTCCAAGAAAAAGTAATCGAATTTGTTTCATACAACCTCCTCTCTTGTTTGCAAGAATTTTTAATTATTTTTTGATTTTGGTTGTTTTTTTTATTTGTGCGGGATAAGTCTCTAAGATTTTACCATTGAAATAAACCGTAATTTTATCATTGATTTCTAGTTGTGAAATATCATAATTTTTCGGACAATTACAAAGTATTTTATCGGAGGTATCTGTTTCTAACAGAAATGCTTTCTCATATTTTTCTATAACTTTACCTTCTATACTGAAATCTGTTGGTTTACACAAGTTTCCTACTACTATAAATATTCCAAATATAAAAATGATGATGACTGCAAGTTTTTTTTTCATAATGACCTCATTTATAATCTTTTTAATATTTCAGCTACTAATATTTGTATTTGTGCTTATATTTAATAATAAGATGTGAGTGACAAATTTAATTTTGTCACTAGTATTTTTATAATAAAAAATTTACGTAGTTATACTAGACTAACATTGGTTGCATGCAACAAAACCTCTGATTAAAATATACCATATTTTGTTATTTAAGGTCAAGCTTTTTAAATATATTACTATATAATGATTTAAGCGTCAAAAGCTCGTACCTATTCAGTTAGATTTGTACCTTGAAAATTTAACACATGATACCATACCCATATCATCCATTATCTGTTAAAATATAACCAGAACTTATCTGGGAGGTCTTACGATGTCTTTTGTTACAAATGATACCACTATTTATCTACCACAGCCGCAGTGAGGATACCTTAAGTAGGATTGAAAAGTCCTGGAAGAGGCAAAAGCAATAAAAGACCTCTGCAATGGTATTTTTGATGATGTCAGTGAATACCAGCTGCTGATTCGTGTATTAAGGGAACAGGCAGAAACTTGTGATAAGCTAATGAAAAAGTGAAGTAGGTGGTATGGTTCATATTGATTTTGGAACTGACTGCTACTTGACACCCAGCCAAATTCAATCAAAAAAACTGCTGTCAAGTTATCGTTTGACTTAACAGCAGTTTTTTAGTTTAAAATATTAAGCTTTCCCAAGTGGTGCAATTTTTTCTTTATAAATTTTCCGGAAGAAAAATGTACTTAAAAGAACAGATGCAATTTCTGCAATCGGAATTGCCCACCAGACAGCGGAGAGACCACCAAGTTTTGCAAGCAGTGCGGCAACTGGAAGAATAATTAAAAGCTGTCGTGTGGCAGAGATAATTAAACTGTATATGCCGTTTCCAAGTGCCTGAAAGACAGAACCGACAACGATACAAAATCCTGCAAAGGTGAAACTTAAGCAGATAATTCTGAGCGCCGGAACACCAATTTGAAGCATAGAGCCTGAAGCATTAAATAATCCTAAAAGCTGAGCCGGGAATATCATAAATAATGCAAGCCCCAAAAGCATAATGCAGATTGCACTGACAATACTTAAGCGAATTGTGTGCGTAATTCGTTTTTTGTTTTTGGCTCCGTAGTTATAAGCAACGATTGGAACCATACCGTTATTGAGACCGAAAATTGGCATAAAAATAAAGCTGTTGAGTTTAAAGTAAACACCAAAGACTGCAGTGGCAGTGGAAGTAAACTGAATTAAGATTTTGTTCATTCCAAATGTCATAACCGAACCGATTGCCTGCATGACAATGGATGGAACACCAACCGAATAAATCGTACCGATAATTTTTTTGTTTGGGCGGAAGCCTTTTATATTCAGATTGATATCGGTATTTACTTTGATGTTAAAGGCAAAGGCTAAAAGTGCTCCGCAAATCTGTCCACAGACAGTTGCAATGGCAGCACCGGAAACGCCAAGGCGTGGCATACCAAATAATCCGAAAATTAAAATCGGGTCTAAGATAATGTTAATAATTGCGCCTGTACCCTGAGAAATCATAGTGTAAAAAGTACGGCCGGTAGACTGTAAGAGTCGTTCCATCATAACCTGCATATAAACGGCAATACACATCGTAGAGATGATGGTCATATAGGAAATACCGTACTGGCGGATTTGAGCATCATCGGTCTGAATGTGAAAGAAAAAGGTCGCCGCAAGATTTCCAATCAGTGCAAAAATAATACTGCTGATGAGTGCCAGAAAGATTCCATTTTTGGCTGATTCATTGGCAGTATGAAAATCTTTTTCCCCAAGGCTTCGTGACAATACCGCATTGACACCGACTCCGGTGCCGACTGCGATTGCAATCATCAGATTTTGAACCGGAAAAACCAGAGAAACAGCGGTCAGGGCATTTTCATTAATGCGGGCAACAAAGATACTGTCAACTACATTATAAAGTGCCTGAACAAGCATAGAGAGCATCATAGGCAGAGACATCTGAAGCAGAAGCTTCGGAATTGGAAGTACACCCATTTTGTTTTCATTTGTGTCTAACTGTGACATAATAAAAAATCCTTTCTTTTTTCAAAAATCTTCTCAATAAAACAGAGATTCAAATACAGTGTATCGAAATCTAAAATGTCTGTCAATAGAGCATAAAAAAAGCACGAAGACTAATTCTTCATGCTTTCAACTCAGCAGTTCGTAGGGGAATCGAACCCCTGTTTTCGCCGTGAGAGGGCGACGTCTTAACCGCTTGACCAACGAACCGTACTCACTTATAATACACATAAAATAATAAAAAAGCAAGCATTTTTTTGAGAAATATTGTATTTTAATCCATACAATTTTTGAAATTGAAAAACAAGACGAAATAGGATATGATAGAAAAATAGCGCGTAAAAATCTGAACATAGAATCAGCGGCATTTTTAAGAGAAAGGAAATGAGAAAAATGAGCTGGGAATTTACATTGCTCGATGCATTACAATGCATACATACACCTGTTTTAGATAAACTTATGGTAGGTGTGACATTTTTGGGAGATGCAGGATGGTTCTGGATTGCTTTGGGAGTTTTATTACTCTTTACAAAAAAATACAGAAAGACAGGAATCCTGATTTTGACGGCATTATGTTTTTCTGCACTTTTTGCAAATCTGATGTTAAAGCCATTGGTTGCAAGAGAGCGTCCATGCTGGATAAATGAATCGGTGCACCTTTTAGTTGCAATGCCAAAAGATTATTCGTTCCCGTCTGGTCATACACAGGCATCGTTTGCTTCTGCAACGGCAATCTTTCATGTGAATAAAAAAGCAGGAGTCTGTGCATTTATTCTGGCAGTTTTGATTGCATTTTCAAGACTGTATTTATATGTACATTTTCCGACAGATGTGTTAGCAGGGATTGGAATTGGAGTAATCTGTGGACTGCTTGCAGGCGTGGTATATCAAGAGGTGTTGAAGAGAAAAATTAAAATAAAGACAGAAAAAGAAAGGAAATGAAATAGAAATGGCAAAAAAGAATACTTACGATGCCAGTAGTATTACAGTTCTTGAAGGATTAGAAGCGGTGCGTAAGCGTCCGGGTATGTATATTGGAAGTGTTTCAAGAAAGGGATTAAATCATCTGATTTACGAAATTGTAGATAATGCGGTGGATGAACATCTTGCCGGATATTGTAGTAATATTTTTGTAACGCTTGAAAAAGATGGTTCTGCTACAATTAAAGATAACGGAAGAGGAATCCCTGTCGGGATGCATGAAAAAGGAATTTCGGCAGAGCGACTGGTCTTTACGACACTTCATGCAGGAGGTAAATTTGATAATTCCGCTTATAAGACAAGTGGAGGTCTGCACGGAGTTGGTTCTTCTGTTGTTAATGCCTTATCCACGTATCTGGATATCAAAGTCAGCAGAGAAGGCTATGTGCATCATGACCATTATGAGAGAGGTATCCCGACAATTGAGTTGGAAGATGGGCTGCTTCCAACTCTTGGAAAAACAAGAGAAACCGGAACAGAGGTAAATTTTTTACCGGATCCTGAAATTTTTGAAAAAACCAAATTTTCAGCGACGGAAGTAAAGAGCCGTCTGCATGAGACTGCATACTTAAACCCGAATCTTACGATTCATTTTAGTGATAAAAGAGGTGAAGAAGTCGAAGAAATTACTTATCATGAGCCGGATGGAATCGTTGGATTTATTAAAGATATGAATAAGAAATGTGAAGTCATTCATGAGCCGGTTTATTTCAAAGGAGAATCAGATGGAATTACAGTAGAAGTGGCATTTCAGTATATCAATGAATTTCGCGAAAATGTGCTGGGATTTTGTAATAACATCTATAATGCAGAAGGCGGAACACATTTGACCGGATTTAAGACAACCTTTACTTCTGTAATGAACAGTTATGCAAGAGAGCTTGGAATTTTAAAGGAAAAAGATGCAAACTTTACCGGCGCAGATATCCGAAACGGAATGACGGCAGTGGTATCCATTAAACATCCGGCTCCAAGATTTGAAGGACAGACGAAGACAAAACTGGATAATCAGGACGCTTCAAAGGCAACCGGAAAAGTAACCGGAGAAGAACTGGTTTTATATATGGATCGTAATCTTGAAACCTTGAAAAACATTCTTGCCTGTGCGGAAAAATCTGCAAAAATCAGAAAAACAGAAGAAAAAGCAAAGACGAATCTGTTGACAAAACAGAAATACTCTTTTGATTCCAATGGAAAACTTGCAAACTGTGAAAAGAGAGATCCATCTATCTGTGAGATTTTCATCGTAGAGGGTGATTCTGCAGGTGGAAGTGCAAAAACTGCAAGGGACAGAAGTTTTCAGGCGATTCTTCCGATTCGCGGAAAGATTTTAAATGTAGAAAAAGCAAGCATTGATAAGGTGCTGGCAAATGCAGAAATCAAGACTATGATTAACGCATTTGGCTGTGGATTTTCCGAAGGATATGGAAATGATTTTGATATTAAGAAGTTAAGATATGACAAGATTATTATCATGGCGGATGCCGATGTGGATGGAGCGCATATTTCTACGCTGCTTCTGACCTTATTTTACCGCTTTATGCCGGAATTAATTTACGAGGGACATGTCTATATTGCCATGCCACCTTTATATAAAGCGATGCCGGCAAGAGGAAAAGAAGAGTATTTATACGATGATAAGGCATTGGAGCGTTATCGAAAGACACATAAAGGTGCTTTTACCTTACAGCGATATAAAGGTCTTGGAGAGATGGATGCACAGCAACTGTGGGAGACAACCTTGAATCCGGAAACCAGATTGTTAAAATTAGTAGAAATTGAAGATGCAAGAATGGCATCTGATATTACAGAAATCCTGATGGGAACAGAAGTGCCGCCGAGAAAGGCATTTATCTATGAACATGCACAAGATGCAGAACTTGATGTATAGGGGGAAAGAAAATGGCAAACGCAGATAATATTATCAGAACTGAATATTCGGAAATTATGCAGAAATCATATATTGATTATGCGATGAGTGTCATTGTATCAAGAGCGCTTCCGGATGTCAGAGATGGATTAAAACCCGTACAAAGAAGAACACTTTATGATATGTATGAATTAGGAATCCGTTATGACAGACCGTATCGTAAATGTGCCCGTATTGTCGGAGATACGATGGGTAAATACCATCCACATGGAGACAGTTCCATCTATGATGCCCTTGTTGTCATGGCACAGGAATTTAAAAAGGGACAGGCTTTGGTAGATGGTCACGGAAACTTTGGTTCAATTGAGGGAGATGGCGCAGCAGCCATGCGTTATACGGAAGCGCGTCTTGAGAAGATTACACAGGAAGTATATTTAAATGACTTAGATAAAGACGTGGTTGATTTTGTTTCAAATTTTGATGAGACAGAAAAAGAGCCGGAAGTGCTCCCGGTGCGTGTTCCGAATCTGCTTTTAAACGGAGCAGACGGAATTGCGGTTGGTATGGCGACAAGTATTCCGCCTCACAATTTAAATGAAGTGGTAGATGGCGTCATTGCCTATATGAAAAACAACGAAATTACAAATGAAGAATTGATGCAGTATATTCAGGGACCGGATTTTCCGACTGGAGGAATTGTAGTCAATAAAGACGAACTGCTTTCGATTTATGAAAAGGGAACCGGAAAGATTAAGCTGCGCGGAAAAGTGGAAATCGAAAAAGGCAAAGCGGGAAGAAATCTGCTTGTTATCACAGAGATTCCATATACGATGATTGGTGCAAACATCGGAAAATTTTTAAATGATGTAGCAGGGCTTGTGGAATCCAAAAAGACGACAGATATTGTAGATATCTCAAACCAGTCCTCAAAAGAGGGAATCCGTATTGTATTGGAACTCAAAAAAGGTACAGATATTGAAAATCTTACCAATATGCTATATAAGAAAACACGTCTGGAAGATACGTTTGGGGTCAACATGCTTGCAGTTGCAGATGGTAAACCGGAGACTTTAAGTTTAAAGCAGATTATTGAGCATCATGTGGATTTTCAGTTTGAAGTGACAACACGAAAATATAACACCCTGCTTTCCAAAGAAAAAGAAAAACAGGAAATTCAGGAAGGATTAATCAAAGCCTGCGATGTAATTGATTTGATTATTGAAATTTTAAGAGGCAGTAAAAATCGGGAACAGGTGAAAAACTGTCTGGTAAACGGAGCAACAGAAGGAATCCGTTTCCGTACGAAAACCAGTGAAAAACAGGCAAAAAAACTTGGATTTACCGAAAAGCAGGCAACTGCAATTTTAGACATGCGTCTGTATAAATTAATCGGGCTTGAAATTGAAGCACTGACGAAAGAACACGAAGAGACTTTAAAGAAAATTGCACAGTATGAGGATATCTTAAATCATTATCATTCCATGGCGGCAGTGATTATAAAAGAATTAAAGGCAGTAAAAAAAGCCTATGGAAAACCAAGAAAAACACAGATAGAAAATGCCAAAGAAGCAGTGTACGAAGAAAAGAAAATAGAAGAAGCGGAAGTTGTCTTTTTGATGGATCGTTTTGGCTATGCAAAAACGGTAGATCAGTCGGTTTATGAAAGAAATAAAGAAACCATTCATCAGGAAAACCGCCATATTTTCCATTGTATGAATACCGATAAAATCTGTGTATTTACAGATACCGGATGTCTGCATACTATAAAAGTGTTAGATTTACCTTATGGAAAAATGAGAGATAAAGGAGTTCCGATTGATAATGTCAGCAATTTTGACAGCAAGAAAGAGCAGCTGGTTTATGTGGAAAGTTTAAATCAGATTAAGCAGAGTCGGATGCTTTTTGCAACTGCTTTTGGAATGGTAAAATTAGTAGAAGGTTCTGAATTTGAGGTTTCCAAGAGGACAACAACAGCAACAAAGCTGGCAGAGGGTGATAAAGTCGTTTTCGTTCAACCGGCAGATGAAATGGAATATGTAGTACTTCAGACAAAAGAGGGATATTTCTTACGTTTTATGAAAACAGAAGTACCGTTAAAGAAAAAAGCAGCACTTGGAGTAAGAGGAATTACATTGGGCGCAAAAGATGAAGTAGAGCATGCGTATTTGTTAGAAAACCGGACAGATTATACGGCGGATTATAAGGGCAAGAGCGTTTCATTAAATCGGCTGAAACTGGCAAAGAGAGATGGAAAAGGAACAAAGACAAGAGTGTAAAAAATTGAGAGGAATCATCTATGAAAAAACGAAACAGGTTTGGAATTTTTACACTTGTTCTGATACTTAGCTTATGTGGATGTACCCAAGACAAGATACCGATTTCCTCAAGCAGTGATGTACAAAAAGAACAGGATACACTTCCGGAAGCAGAGATTACACCGGAAGAAGAGCCGTTTCTTTATGGGTATCAGAACTTAAATGAAGAAGAAAAAACAAGATACCGTCAGATTCTTGCGGGAATTGAAAATTATGAAGATTCTGTGACTGTCGAGGTTTGTTCGGAAGAAGAGATTAACAAAGTCAGTAATCTGGTTTTTGTAGACCATCCGGAAATTTTCTGGCTGGAACAGCAGAATTATTCGTTTAATCAAAAAGAAAATTCCGATGTGGATTTGCTGGAATTGAATCTGGTCTATAACATGGGAAAAGATGAGATTGAAGACACAAAACAGCAGATAGAAGCAAAAGCAGAGGAATGGTCACAGGAACTTTCAAACTGTGAAAACGAATATGATAAAATTAAGTATGTTTATGAGTTCCTTGGGAAGAATGTGCTTTATGACAGTGAGAGTGAAAACAATCAGAATATCCAGAGTGTATTTTTAAATCAAAGTACGGTTTGTATGGGATTTGCCAAAGCGACACAGTACCTGCTTGTAAGAAATGGAATCTTTTGTACTTTGGTAACTGGAAAAGTTATTCCGGAAAACATGGAGCATGCATGGAATCTGGTGCGGATAGGAGAAAATTATTATTATGTAGATACGACCTGGAGCAGTTCCGGATTTGTGCCAGAAGAGGATAGTATTCAGGATTTCTCTTACACATATCTGTGTTGTACTGCACAGACGCTGGAGAGAAGTCATGTACCGGATGACAATCTTACGCTTCCGGAATGTAAAGATGACAGCTATAATTATTATAAACAGAATCAGAGCTGGTATGAGTCTTATGATGAATCACAGATTTATCAGGTACTAAAAGCTTCTATCTTGGAAAAGCGGGAAAAAGAGGATTTTAAGTTTGCAAATGAAGAAGCTTATCAGCAGGCAGTCAGTGCACTTGCAGAAGGAAATCTGATTGAACAGGCAGTTCAGGAGTTTTACTCTTTTGATGGAGAAAACAGCTACAGGTGGAACGTCGGATGCAGTGATGCAGAGCTTTTGATTACGGTGTATTGGTAAAAAAGACTTGCAAGTTGGGAATAATAGTGTTATGCTGATAAAGAACTTGATAACTACGATAGCATAAGAGTGGACCGAAAAGGTCCACTCTTGTTGTATAACGGAAAATGAGAGAGAAGGTGAAAAGATGAGCAAAAAAGAAGTCTATGAACAAAAAGCAGAGGCATTACTGCTTCCGATTATTGAAGCAAACAACTTTGAACTGGTAGATGTAGAATATGTAAAAGAAGGAAGTAACTGGTATCTCAGAGCTTATATTGATAAAGAAGGCGGAATTTCAGTGGATGACTGTGAAGTCGTAAGCCGTGCATTTTCCGATAAACTGGATGAAGAGGATTTCATTGATGATGCTTATATTATGGAGGTCAGTTCCCCGGGACTTGGCAGACCATTAAAGAAAGAAAAAGACTACAAACGGAGCATGGGAAAAGAACTGGAAATCAGAACGTATCGTGCAATCAACCGTGAAAAAGAGTTTTATGGTATTTTAAAATCTTATGATGAAAACAGTGTTACCATTGAAAATGAAGATGGCGAACAGACTTTTCAGAAATCAGATATTGCACTGATTCGTCTGGCATTTGATTTTTAAAGAAAAAGAGAAGATTTAGGAGGATATAAAAAATGAATACTGAGTTACTAGAGGCGCTGAACGTTCTTGAAAAAGAAAAATCTATCAGCAAGGATACCCTGCTTGAAGCAATTGAACAGTCTTTAATTCAGGCATGTAAAAACCATTTTGGAAAAGCTGATAATATAAAGGTAAATATTGACCCACAGACTTGTGAGTTTGGTGTATTTGCAGAGAAAACAGTAGTAGAAGAAGTATTGGACCCAGTATTGGAAATCAGCCTGGAAGATGCGAAGAAAATGAACTCTCAGTACGATTTAGGTGATACGGTAAATGTAGAGATTAAATCAAAAGAGTTTGGAAGAATTGCAACACAGAATGCAAAAAATGTCATTCTTCAGAAAATCCGTGAAGAAGAAAGAAAAGTAATTTTCAATCAGTATTATGGAAAAGAAAAAGATGTTGTGACCGGTATTGTTCAGAGAAGCCTTGGCAAGAATTACAGCATTAACCTTGGAAAAGCAGATGCGATTCTTTCAGAAAATGAACAGGTAAAAACAGAAGTATTCCAGCCGACTGAACGTATCAAAGTTTATATTGTGGAAGTAAAAGATACACCAAAAGGACCAAAGATTATGGTTTCAAGAACCCATCCGGAGCTGGTAAAACGTCTGTTTGAAGCAGAAGTAACAGAAGTAAAAGATGGAACAGTAGAAATCAAGAGTATTGCAAGAGAAGCTGGTTCTCGTACAAAAATTGCAGTATGGAGCAATGACCCGGATGTAGACCCGGTAGGCGCATGTGTCGGAATGAACGGCGCAAGAGTCAATGCAATTGTAGAAGAACTTCGTGGTGAGAAAATTGATATCATCAACTGGAGTGATAATCCTGCACTCTTAATCGAAAATGCTTTAAGTCCGGCAAAGGTTATTTCTGTATTGGCTGATCCTGATGCAAAAACTGCAAAGGTAATTGTACCGGATTATCAGTTATCACTTGCAATCGGAAAAGAAGGTCAGAATGCAAGACTGGCAGCAAGACTGACAGGATTTAAGATTGATATTAAGAGTGAATCACAGGCAAGTGAACTTGGAGATTATGAGCTTTACGAAGAAGCTTATGAAGAGTATCCGGAAGATAAAAATTATGCAGAATCCGCTGATGAATATGAATCAGAGGCAGAGGGTGAAGTTTTTGACAGCGAAGAAGAGTAGGTGAACATGGGTACAGTAAAAAAGATTCCTATGCGTAAATGTGTAGGGTGTGGTGAAATGAAAAATAAAAAAGAAATGCTTCGCATATTAAAGACTCCGGAAAACGTAGTGGTATTAGATGATACCGGACGTAAAAACGGAAGAGGCGCTTATCTTTGTTTTCAGAAAGAATGTCTGGAAAAGGCAGAAAAAAACAAAGGAATTGAGCGTTCTTTGAAAATGCCGATTTCACCGGATGTATACGAAAGCCTTAAAAAGGAGTTTGATAAACTTGAGTCTAAATAAACAATTGTCTCTTCTCGGGCTGGCAATGAAAGCCGGGAAAGTGGTAAGCGGTGAGTTCGCCGTGGAAAAATACGTGAAAGAGGGAAAAGCGCATCTTGTACTGGTAGCAGAAGACGCTTCCAAAAATACAAAGAAAAGTGCTCATGATATGTGTGTGTTTTATGAAGTACCGCTTTATGATATCGGAACAAAGGAGGAATTGGGAAGGGCCATTGGAAAAGAGTATCGGGCATTAATCGCAGTGACAGATGAAAATTTTGCAAAGGCCATGACAAAAAAGTTAGAGCAGGCAGGTAGCTAAATGAAGGAGGCAGGTATATGTCAAAACAAAGAGTACATGAACTCGCAAAAGAATTTGGAAAAACCAATAAAGACGTAATGGATTTTTTGAAATCTAAAAATATAGATGTGAAAAGTCACATGAGTACCGTGGAAGATAAAGATGCAGAAATGGTACGGGCAAATTTTAGAAAGGGGAATGTGACAGCTACTGCAATGCCGGAATCAGAAGAAAAGCCAAAGAAAAAACTGATTCAGGTTTTTCGTCCGCAAAATGCAAGTCATAAACCGGAGAAAAAAGCAGGAAGCCGTCAGCCGGAGAGAGAAAATCCGGTACAGGGAGGAATGAAAACGGAAAATACAAACAATACACAAAACAGACATGAACAGTCAGGACAGACAAGAAATCAGGGAAGAAATACAGGCGATAACCGTCAGAGAAATTATAGAAATAATGAGAACCGTCAGGGAAATACAGGAGATCGTCCAAATCGCTATAATAACGGAGAGAACCGTGGAGAAAACCGTCAGGGCGGATACAGAAATAATGACAATCGTCAAGGTGGAGTAAGAAACAACGAGAACCGTCAGGGTGGATACAGGAATAACGAGAACCGTCAGGGCGGTGGACCAAGAAATAATGAAAACCGTCAGGGTGGCGGATTTAGAAATAATGACAATCGTCAGGGCGGAGTAAGAAACAACGACAATCGCCAGGGTGGATTCAGAAACAATGACAATCGTCAGGGCGGTGGACCAAGAAATAATGAAAACCGTCAGGGTGGCGGATTTAGAAATAATGACAATCGTCAGGGCGGAGTAAGAAACAACGACAATCGCCAGGGTGGATTCAGAAACAATGACAATCGTCAGGGTGGATTCAGAAACAATGACAAAGGAAGCAAATTTGAAGTTCCGAAGTTAGAGTTTGTAGAAAAAGACAGCCGTAAGGCAAACAGAGACAATAAGAAAAAAGATGTTCGTAAAGATGAATATCAGAATAATAACAAAGGCGGAAAACGTCCAAATCAGGGTGGAGGAAGAAGACCAAATCAGAGACTTCCAAAAGCACTTCAGAAACCACGTACTCAGCCGAAAGTAGAAGAAAAGAAGGAAGAAGTAAAGGAAATTACACTTCCGGAAAAAATGACAATCCGTGAACTGGCTGAAAAAATGAAGATGCAGCCATCTGTTATCGTTAAGAAACTGTTTATGGATGGTATCATGGTTACAGTAAACCATGAAATTGATTTTGAAAAAGCACAGGAAATCGCACTCGATTATGATATTATTGCAGAACCGGAAGAAAAAATCGATGTCATCGAAGAACTCTTAAAAGAAGAAGAGGAAGATGAAAGCCTCTTAGTTTCAAGACCGCCGGTTGTCTGTGTTATGGGACACGTTGACCATGGTAAAACTTCTTTGCTTGACTGTATCAGAAATACTCATGTTACAGACCGAGAAGCAGGTGGTATCACACAGCATATTGGTGCTTACGTTGTAACAATCAACGGACAGAAGATTACTTTCTTAGACACACCGGGACATGAAGCGTTTACCGCAATGCGTATGCGTGGTGCAAATGCAACAGATATTGCAATTCTTGTCGTTGCAGCAGATGATGGTGTTATGCCTCAGACAATTGAAGCAATTAACCATGCAAAAGCCGCTGGAGTAGAAATCATTGTTGCAATCAACAAGATTGATAAACCAAGCGCAAATGTAGAACGTGTAAAACAGGAATTATCCGAGTATGAATTAATTCCGGAAGACTGGGGCGGAAGCACAATCTTTGTTCCGGTTTCCGCACACACAGGAGAAGGAATTGATACCCTCTTAGAGATGATTCTGTTAACAGCAGAAGTAGAAGAATTAAAAGCAAATCCAAAGAGAAGAGCAAGAGGTCTTGTTATTGAAGCCGAACTGGATAAAGGAAAAGGTCCGGTTGCAACAATTTTAGTACAGAAAGGTACTTTAAAAGTTGGTGACTCCATTGCAGCAGGTGCATGCTCTGGTAAAGTACGTGCGATGATGGATGATAAAGGAAAGAGAGTAAAAGAGGCAGGTCCGTCTACACCGGTTGAAATTCTTGGTTTAAGCGATGTTCCAAATGCAGGTGAAATCTTAGTTGCAACAGAAAATGATAAAGAAGCGAAAAGCTTTGCTGCTACCTTCGTTTCTGAAAACAAGAATCGTCTGCTTGAAGAAACAAAAGCAAAAATGTCTCTGGATGATTTATTCTCCCAGATTCAGGCCGGTAACTTAAAAGAATTACCAATTATTGTAAAAGCCGATGTACAGGGTTCTGTAGAAGCGGTAAAACAGAGTCTTGTTAAACTTTCTAATGAAGAAGTTGTAGTAAAAGTAATCCACGGTGGAGTTGGTGCAATCACAGAATCTGATGTTTCTCTTGCAAGTGCATCAAATGCCATCATTATCGGATTTAATGTACGTCCGGATGCGACTGCAAAAACAATTGCAGACCAGGAGGGCGTAGATGTACGTCTGTATAAAGTTATTTATCAGGCAATCGAAGATGTAGAAGCAGCTATGAAAGGTATGCTTGATCCTGTATACGAAGAAAAAGTAATTGGTCATGTAGAAGTTCGTCAGACATTCAAAGCTTCCGGAGTCGGTACTATCGCAGGTGGTTATGTATTAGACGGTATCTTCCAGAGAAACTGTAAAGTTCGTATTACAAGAGGCGAAGAACAGATTTATGAAGGAAATCTTGCTTCCTTAAAACGTTTTAAAGATGACGTAAAAGAAGTAAAAGCCGGATATGAATGTGGTCTTGTATTTGAAGACTTTAACGATATTCAGGAAGAAGATAAAGTGGAAGCTTATATTATGGTAGAAGTACCAAGATAGGAGAGCTTTATAAATGAGAAAAAACAGCATTAAGAATACAAGGGTAAATGCGGAAGTTCATAAGGAACTTGCACAGATTATCCGTGGGGAAATCAAAGACCCGCGGATTCACCCGATGACCTCTGTTACTTCTGTGGAAGTAGCACCGGATTTAAAAACCTGTAAAGCTTATATTAGTGTTCTGGGTGATGAAGAAGCAAAAAAGAATACGATTGCAGGGTTAAGAAGTGCAGAGGGTTATATCAGAAGACAGCTTGCTAAGACTGTAAACTTAAGAAATACACCGGAAATCCGATTTATCCTGGATGAATCAATCGAATATGGAGTTTCTATGTCAAAATTAATTGATGAAGTAACACATAAAGATGCAGCTGGGGAGGTGCAGGAAGATGGAGAAATTAGCGAGTAAATTAGCAGGTATTAAAACAGTTGCCATTGCCGGACATGTACGTCCGGATGGCGATTGTATTGGTTCTTGTATGGGATTATACCTGTATTTAAAAGAAAATGAACCGGATATCAAATGTGATGTCTATTTGGAAACAGCAAAAGAAGGATTTTCTTATATCAAAAATCTGGAAGAAGCAAAACAGGAATATGATTCACAGGCGGAATATGACCTGTTGATTCTTTTAGATGTCAGTTCACCGGACAGAATTGGGGTTGCAGGAGAAGCATTAAAAACAGCAAAGAAGACGATCTGTCTGGATCATCATATCAGTAATCACGGGTTTGCAGATGAAAATCTGATTGAACCTGAAATGAGTTCTGCATCAGAACTGTTGTTTCACCTTTTAGAAGAAGAAAAAATCACAAAAGATGTGGCAGAAGCAATTTATACCGGAATTGCAAGCGATACCGGTGTGTTTAAATATTCCTGTACTTCACCGGAAACCATGCGGGTTGTGGCAAAGCTGATGGAAAAAGGAATTGATTTTTCCAGTATCATTGATCAGTCTTTCTATGAAAAAAGCTATGTGCAGAATCAGATTCTGGGAAGATGCCTGATGGAAAGCATTCAGGTGTTAGATAAAAAATGCATCATTGGTTGTCTTAGAAAAAGAGATTTGGATTTTTACGGAGTAGGACCAAAAGAGTTAGATGGCATTGTAGAACAGCTTCGTCTGACCCGTGGAGTGGAAGTGGCTGTGTTTATTTATGAAACAAAGACACAGGAATTTAAAGTAAGTCTTCGTTCTAAATCAAAAGTAGATGTAAATAAAGTAGCATCTTATTTCTCAGGAGGCGGTCATGTACGTGCAGCCGGATGCACGATGCAGGGGTCTATTTACGATGTTATGAATAATCTGCTAAAACAGATTGAAAAAGAAATAAAGGAAAAAATGCAGTGATTAACGGAGTAATTAATGTATACAAAGAAAAGGGTTATACTTCTCATGATGTAGTGGCAAAGCTTCGTGGAATTTTAAGACAGAAAAAAATCGGTCATACAGGAACACTTGACCCTGAAGCAGAAGGCGTGCTTCCGGTCTGCCTTGGAAAAGCGACAAAGCTTTGTGAATTGCTGACAGATAAAACAAAGACTTATGAGGCAGTTCTTCAGTTGGGAATTGTAACAGATACACAGGATATGACTGGTAAAGTGTTAGAAGAACATCCGGTAAGTGTGACAGACGAAGAGGCGGAGCGTACAATTTTAAGTTTCTTAGGAGATCAGGAGCAGATTCCTCCGATGTATTCTGCTTTGAAAGTAAACGGACGCAAACTTTATGAACTTGCAAGAGAGGGAAAAGAAGTTGAGCGAAAACCAAGAAAAGTAACTCTTTATGAAATCAAGATTTTAGAAATGAATCTGCCATTGGTACGTTTTTCAGTAACGTGTTCAAAGGGAACTTACATACGAACCTTATGCCATGATATCGGTGCGAAACTGGGCTGTGGAGGTTGTATGGAATCTCTTCTGCGTACGCAGGTAGAACGTTTTCTGTTAAAAGACAGCATGAAACTTTCTGCGATTGAGGCTGCAGTAAAAGAGGGGACATTTGATACTCATCTTGTAACAATAGAAGAAATGTTTTCTCATTATGAAGAGGTTGTAGTGCCGAAAGAAATGGATAAACTGCTTCATAATGGAAATAAAGTACCGGCAATAACACATCAGAACCTGCCGGATAAAACGAGAGTGCGCATGTATGACAGCAACAGACATTTTATCGGTATTTATGAGTATCAGAAAAGACGGGAGTGTTTTGGAGTGCACACCATCTTTTTTACACCGCAGGATTTTTAGGAGCAGAAAGAGGAAACATTATGATTTACACAAACGAAGTGCCTGTACTGAAAGCGAAAGAGAGAAGTGCTGTGACACTTGGAAAATTTGATGGATTGCACAGAGGGCATCAGAAACTGATTGCGTGCATGAAACAAAAGAAAAAAGAAAACTGTACGACGGTCGTATTTACCTTTGATATTTCTCCTCTTGTGAAGCTGTATCATAAACCGGCAAAGACTCTTTTAACCAATGAGGAAAGACAGGAACTGGCAGAGAATCTGGGAGTGGATGTTTTGATTGCGTGTCCGTTTACGGATGCTGTGATGAATATGGAAGCAGAAGAATTCGTAAAAGAATTTCTGGTGAAACGTCTGCATGTATCTTATCTGGTGGTTGGACCGGATTTTCGATTTGGTCACGAAAGAAAAGGAAACCCTGAGTTATTAAAACAGATGGGAACACAGTATGATTTTACGGTGGAAGTCGTAGAAAAACTGACAGACGGGACAAGAGAAATCAGTAGTACTTATGTGAGGGAAGAGCTGGAAGAGGGACACATCGAAAAAGTAAATGCTCTTTTGGGATATCAGTATTTTACCAGGGGAGAGATTGTGCATGGAAGACAGCTTGGAAGAACGATTGGAGTACCAACTGCGAATCTGATTCCGCCAGTCAGCAAAAAATTTCCGCCAAACGGAGTTTATCTGACTCGTTCTAAAATTGGAGAAAAAGAGTACGATGGAATCTCCAATGTGGGTTATAAACCAACGGTAAAAGAAAACTTTCTGGGTGTGGAAACATATTTGTTTAATTGTAATGAAGATTTATATGGACAGGAAGCGGAAGTAAGATTTTATCATTATCTGCGTCCGGAACGTAAATTTGCATCCCTTCTGGAATTAAAGGGACAGCTTGATATTGATGTGGCAAAAGGAAAACAATTTTTTGCAGATTTACATGAAAAATAGTAATACAATAGGACTTTACAAGTGAAATATCTTGTGCTATACTGAGCAAGTATGAGTTCAGCCGTAGTTCAGAAACCGGATACTCCGACCGTTTCTTAATTACAGGCGATTAAAAAGATGAATGGAGGAAATTAAAATGATTTCAAAAGAAAAGAAACAGGCTATTATGGCAGAATTCGCAAGAACACCAGGTGATACAGGTTCACCGGAAGTACAGGTTGCAGTTTTAACAGCAAGAATTGAAGAACTGACAGAACATTTAAAGAGCAACCATAAAGACCATCATTCCAGAAGAGGTCTGTTAAAAATGGTAGGTCAGAGACGTGGTCTTCTTGATTATCTGAAGAAAACTGATATCGAAAGATACCGTGCTTTAATTGAAAAATTAGGTCTGAGAAAATAATCAGTAACAACCAGGGGCGGAATTTTTCCGCCCTGTTTTAGCAAAGGCGGCAAAACTGGAGCCGAGACCACTGAAAAGAACAGTTTAAGAAAAGTAAAGTGTTATAAGTGTAAAAATAAAACTGTTTTTTTCAGTTGTTTCGGACAGAAGCTGCCAGATTAGTTTAGAAAAGGAGATAAGAGATGTCCAAAGAGTACAAATGTTTTTCAATGGAACTTGCAGGCAGAACATTGACAGTTGATATCAACCGTGTAGCAAAGCAGGCAAATGGTGCTGCATTTATTCATTACGGAGACACCACATTACTGTGTACAGCAACTGCCTCTGAAAAACCAAGAGAAGGAATTGATTTCTTCCCTCTGAGTGTAGAATATGAAGAAAAATTATATGCAGTTGGAAAAATCCCGGGAGGATTCAATAAGAGAGAAGGGAAAGCAAGTGAGCATGCGATTTTAACTTCTCGTGTTATTGACCGTCCAATGCGTCCACTGTTCCCAAAAGATTATAGAAATGATGTAACATTAAATAACATGGTTATGTCAGTAGACCCGGAATGTAATCCGGAAGTTGTTGCGATGTTAGGCTCTTCTATTGCGACATGTGTATCTGATATTCCGTTTGATGGTCCATGTGCGGCAACACAGATTGGTATGATTAACGGGGAATTTATTGTAAACCCGACACTGGCTCAGAAAACAATTTCTGATTTACAGTTAACAGTTGCTTCCACAAGAGACAAAGTAATCATGATTGAAGCGGGAGCAAATGAAGTTCCGGAAGCAAAAATGATTGATGCAATCTTTAAAGCACATGAGGTAAATCAGGAAATCATTGCTTTTATTGATACAATCGTTGCTGAATGTGGAAAGGAAAAGCATGCTTATGAAAGCTGTGCTGTTCCGGAAGAACTGTTTACAGCAATCAAAGAGATTGTACCTCCTGCAGAAATGGAAGAGGCTGTATTCTCTGATGACAAACAGACAAGAGAAGAAAATATCCGTGTTATCACAGAAAAATTAGAAGAAGCATTTGCAGAAAACGAAGAATGGCTGGCTGTACTTTCTGAAGCGGTTTATCAGTATCAGAAAAAAACGGTTCGTAAGATGATTTTAAAAGACCATAAACGTCCAGACGGTCGTGCAATCACACAGATTCGTCCACTGGCAGCCGAAACAGATTTAGTTCCGCGCGTACATGGTTCTGCAATGTTTACACGTGGACAGACACAGATTTGTACCATCACAACCTTAGCTCCGCTTTCAGAAGCGCAGAGACTGGATGGTCTGGATGAATTTGAAACATCCAAACGTTACATGCATCATTATAACTTCCCGTCCTACTCTGTAGGTGAGACAAAACCGTCAAGAGGTCCGGGACGTCGAGAAATCGGTCATGGTGCATTAGCAGAAAGAGCCTTAGTTCCGGTTCTTCCGGCACCGGAAGAGTTCCCTTATGCAATTCGTACCGTATCTGAAACATTTGAGTCAAATGGTTCTACTTCACAGGCAAGTATCTGTGCATCTACAATGTCTCTGATGTCAGCAGGTGTGCCGATTAAGAAACCGGTTGCAGGTATTTCCTGTGGTTTGGTAACTGGTGAAACAGACGATGATTATATTGTTTTAACAGATATTCAGGGTCTGGAAGATTTCTTTGGAGATATGGATTTCAAGGTTGCAGGTACACATGATGGTATTACTGCAATTCAGATGGATATTAAAATTCATGGATTGACAAGACCGATTATTGAAGAAGCAATCGCAAAAACAAAAGAAGCAAGAGAATACATTCTGACAGAAGTAATGGAAAAATGTATTGCAGAGCCGAGAAAAGAAGTAAGTAAATATGCACCGAAAATTGTTCAGATTCAGATTGACCCGGATAAAATCGGTGATGTTGTCGGACAGCGTGGAAAAACCATTAATGCGATTATTGATGAGACTGGTGTAAAAATTGATATTGATGAGACTGGTGCAGTTTCTGTATGCGGTACAGAAAAAGAAATGATGGATAAAGCACTTAACTACATCAAGATTATTACAACAGATTTCAAAGAAGGTCAGATTTTCACCGGTAAAGTGGTGAGCATAAAAGACTTTGGTGCATTCGTTGAATTTGCCCCTGGAAAAGAGGGTATGGTTCATATTTCAAAAATTGCAAAAGAAAGAATTAACCGTGTAGAAGATGTGCTGACTCTTGGTGATGAAGTGAAAGTAATCTGTCTTGGAAAAGATAAGATGGGACGAATCAGTTTCAGTATTAAGGACGTTCCGGAAGAAGCATAAAAAATTAAGTCAGGAAGAATTTTTGACTAAGTAACATAGAGAGGGAGAACATGGCGATAAGCGGTTCTCCCTTTTTAAACGTACGCTTCAAAAATTTGGGCATACCTGACAAAAAATCTTCTCACAAAATCAAGCACAGAAAGATTCCGAAAGTACATTAAATTTACGGGAGGCAGAAAAATGCGTTATCATAATATCACAAAAGATGATATGTTAAATGGAGACGGACTTCGGGTAGTTTTATGGGTATCCGGATGTTCTCATTGTTGCAAAGAGTGTCAGAATCCTGTGACCTGGGATCCGAACAGTGGAATTTTATTTGATGAGTCTGCGAAGCAGGAGATTTTTGAACAACTGGAAAAAGCCTATATTTCCGGAATTACATTTTCCGGTGGAGATCCGCTTTATGTACAGAATATATCTGAGGTAACAAAGCTTGCAAAAGAAATCAAAGAAAAGTATCCGTCCAAGACAATCTGGTTGTATACAGGTGCATTATGGGAGTCTTTGCAAGGCGAAGAAATCTTAAATTATCTGGATGTACTGGTGGATGGAGAATTTATGATAGAGAAGAAAAATGTGGCACTCAAATGGAAAGGAAGTTCTAATCAGAGAGTAATTGATGTACAAAAATCATTGAAAGAAAAGCAGATTATTCTGCATGCGGAGGGATAAATCATTATGAGACGAATTGCAAAATTTATGAAAGTCAGTAAAGAACAGTTTGCAGAGGGATGGCAGGATACCTTTGGTGAGATTTCCGGTGAAGAATTAGAACGTATCTATGAATCTGTTAAGCTTCCAAAGCGTGCAACTTCAGGAAGTGCCGGATATGATTTCTTCAGCCCGCTTACCTTTGAGTTAAAACCACAGGAGACGATTAAGATTCCAACCGGAATCCGTGTACAGATGGAAGAAGGCTGGGTTTTAAAAGTTTACCCGAGAAGCGGTCTTGGATTTAAATATCGTTTACAGTTAAATAATACGGTAGGAATTATTGACAGCGATTATTTTTATTCGGATAATGAGGGGCATATGTTTATTAAAATTACAAATGATTCCAACGAAGGCAAAGTAATCAATGTGGAAGCCGGAACTGGATTTGCACAGGGCATTTTCGTGGAATATGGAATCACAGTGGATGATGATGTAGTGGAAATCAGAAATGGTGGATTTGGAAGTACAACAAATAAATGCGACAGTAAATAGCAGTAATAAATTGTAACAAGTTAAGAAAAAAGGAAATTATGCTTGGGGAGTGAAAGAAGTAAAAAACAAACCTTGCATTTCCTTTTTTTTTATGATAATATACTTTGAGAATCAAACTATTTGGGAAGAAAAGGAAAATGGCGGAGGAAAATAAGATGATTGTAGAGCCAAAGGTAAGAGAGTTTATTTGTACAACCGCACATCCGACAGGATGTTATGAGAACGTAAAACGACAGATTGCTTATGTAAAAGATAAAGGAACGATAGAAGGACCAAAGAGAGTATTAGTAATTGGAGCATCGACCGGATATGGTCTTGCAAGCCGTATTACAGCTGCATTTGCATGTCAGGCTTCCACAATTGGAGTCATGTTTGAAAAGCCATCAAATGGAAAACGTACGGCAACTCCGGGATGGTATAATACCGTTGCATTTGAAAAAGAAGCCGAAAAAAATGGACTTTATGCAAAATCAATAAATGGAGATGCGTTTTCTTTAGAAGTAAAAGAACAAGTCGTTGAAATGATTAAAGAAGATTTGGGACAAGTTGATATGGTAATCTACAGTCTGGCAGCACCTAGAAGAACAACTGCAGATGGAACGGTATGGGCTTCTTCCTTAAAGACGACCGGCGAAGCATTTACAGAAAAAAGTCTGGATTTAAGAAATAATACAATTGTGACAAAGACCGTAGAACCTGCGAAAGATGGGGAATTAGAAGGCACAATTAAAGTAATGGGCGGAGAAGACTGGATGGATTGGATGGACACACTTCACGGCGCAGGTGTGCTTTCTGAAAATGCCGTAACAGTAGCTTATTCTTATATTGGACCGAAACTGACTTATCCAATTTATTATGATGGAACAATTGGTCAGGCAAAACGTCATCTGACAAAGACCGCAGAAAAAATTAATGAGAAATATTCAGATATTAGGGCTTATATTTCTGTCAATAAAGCACTGGTAACACAAGCGAGTGCAGCAATTCCGATTGTACCGCTGTATTTTGCAATTCTCTATAAAGTGATGAAAGTACAGGGAACTCATGAGGGATGTATTGAACAGATTTCAAGATTATTTCATGAAAAATTATTTGTAGAAAAACCGATAACAGATGAACAGGGAAGAATCCGTATGGATGACTGGGAACTTTCCGATGAAGTTCAGGATAAAGTAATGGAGTGTTGGAAAAACGTTACAACAGAAAATGTAGCAGAACTTTCAGATATTGATGGATATTGGCAGGATTTTTATCAGATGTTTGGATTTCATCTTGATGGTGTGGACTATGCAAAGGATGTAGACTTAGAAGTTGCAATTCCGAGTTTAGAAAAATAAAAAAATAAGATAAGAAAATAAGATAAGAAAATAAGATAATAAGATAATAAGAAAAGGAACGCATGTTGTCAGTTAAAGTGCAGCATGCGTTCCTTTTCGGATTCAATATAGTTTTGTTTAAATATCTAAAATGCGTCGTAAATTATTACCCATCACATCATTCCATTCTTCTTTGGAAAGGCAGGCATCGTTTCTTATTTGGTTGACGAACATGGAAAAATCCATTTCTCTGTTTTTAGACGGATATAAAAGCAGTGGAAAATCACTTCCGTAAAGCAGTCGTTTGCTTCCAATCAAACCAATAACAGCACGAAAACTGCTGATGTGATAAAGCAGTGGATTTGCGGCTGTATCGTAATAGACATTTTTGAACTTTCCATGATAACGTGGATTTAATTCATAAAAAGGAAGTCCACCACCCATGTGAGCTAAAATAAATGTAACATCTGGATATTTTAAAATCAAGCCAGGAAGCGGCGCAAGGGAGGTCATGTCTTTTCCCGGATAAGGATGACCGACCGGCTCTCCGCAGTGGATATTGATTGGCAGATGATAGGCATTTGCGCATTCTACGACTTCGATAAAATCAGGGTCATTAAAATCATAGCCGTTTCCGCCGGGACCAAGTTCTCCGATTCCTGAGAAGCCGAGTTTGGCACAGCGTTCGATTTCTGAAATTGCTTCTTTTTTGAATTTTGGATTGATTGAGATGAATCCTTTTAAGCGTTCTGGATGATTTTTCATGCTTTCTGCCATATAGTCATTATGCATACGCATCAGTCCCGCATCGTTCCAGTACCATCCCTGCATGACTAAACCATGAATCCCGGCTTGTGTGGCACAGTCAAGCGCTTCTTCGGCATTGGCCCAGGCTTCTTCGGTTCCTTTGTGGTTTTCCGGCTTTTTGGTCAGAACGCCAAACCACGAGTCGCGGGCAGCATAAGTTTCCCAGTTATTATAAATTTCCGGTGGAAATAAATGAACATGACTGTCCCAGATTTGTAATTGTTCCAAAGTATTCCCTCCCTTTAAAATGAATGTAGTTTCGGAAACTTTTGGGGTTTGATGAGACTACATATTATAGTTTATAGTATTTTTATTCGGCAAAGATATCTTCGTCCTGTTCTTCGCCTGGTTCATCCTCTGGATCTTCGTCTATTTCATTTTCGTGAGGAAGATTTTCGATAAAGTTTTGGAAGCTTTCAGCAGCAGCCATGTATTCATCTTCACGTTCAATGTTATTGATAACAGGATTTCCGTCTTCTTCATGATAACGGAAAAGGAAAGTTTCTCCACTCTTATTTTTGCCGTTTTTATCTAATGGAATCAGTGCAATGTATTCGCCAAATCCTTCTACATCAAAAGTAGTCAGTACGGCACATTCTAAAACGGAATCGTCTTCTAAGGTCAGCTTAATGGTAGGATTTGGAACGCGTGGAATTGCCTGTCCGGCTCCGGCACAGTCTGAAGTACAGGACGCACAGTCACTTGGGTCACATCCTCCGATATTGGTTGTAAAAGTTTCTTCACTCATTGGTAATTACCTCTTTCTTAATACTTATAGTGTTATATTAATAGTACCAGATGACTTGAAAGATTTCAAGCATTGACAATTGGCAATTGCAATTTTTACTATGGGCACGTATAATAAAAGTATTACTCTAAATGTACTCTTAATGTTTCTGGAAAGATTTTAAGAGCACATTTACGGATGAGAGAGGGGAAGAGAAAGTGAAAGAAGATACGTCTCATTTGATAAAAAGGGCTGCGCATTTTAAATCAATCTTGACAGTAGAAGGCTTTTTAGTTGGAGTTGTAGCAGGATTGATTGTACTTGCGTATCGTGTCCTTTTGGAATATGCGGGAAAAGTTATGAATTTTGTGCTTGCGTTAGGAAGAGAGTATCCATTTGCAGTAGGAGTCTGGTTTTTTATCTTATTTACGCTGGCATGTATTGTTGGATGGCTGGTAAAAAAGGAACCTTTTATTTCGGGAAGTGGAATCCCACAGGTAGAAGGTGAAATGGCAGGAAAATTAAATCAGGTCTGGTGGAGGGTTCTGCCAGCAAAATTTCTTGGAGGTTTTTTATCTTTGTTTGCAGGTCTTTCTTTGGGAAGAGAGGGCCCGTCGATTCAGATTGGAGCAATGTCAGGAAAAGCGGTTTCGAGCCTGCTTGGAAGAGGAAAAACAGAAGAAAAATATTTGATTACCTGTGGAGCAAGTGCCGGACTTGCCGCAGCATTTCATGCACCGCTTGCAGGTGTGATGTTTTCATTAGAAGAGATACATAAAAACTTTTCGGTGTCGGTCTTGATTTCCGTTATGACAGCGTCGATTACCGCAGATTATATTTCGGCGGAATTTATGGGATTTCGTCCGGTTTTTCAGTTTGAGGTGACAGGAGCGATTCCTGATTCATATTATGGACATATCATAGCACTGGGAATTATTTTAGGTATTATGGGTGCTTTTTATAATAAAGTAACGTTAAAGAGTCAGGAATTGTTTGGAAAAATAAAAGGAAAACGATCAGAGACGATAAAACTGTTAATTCCGTTTTTGATGGCAGGATTTTTTGGATTTACAATGCCGGAAATTCTTGGAAGCGGACATAATCTGGTTGATATGGTCGCCGAAGGCAATATGATGTTAAAGGGAATCCTGTTTCTGTTTGTGATGAAGTTATTCTTCTCATGCGTTTCTTTTGGTTCGGGAGCACCTGGCGGAATTTTCTTTCCGCTTTTAGTATTAGGTTCTTTAATTGGAGGCGCTTATGCCTCTTTTGCAGTCACATATCTTGGGATGGATTCACAGTATATCAGCAATTTTATTGTACTGGCAATGGCTGGTTATTTTACAGCAATTGTACGAGCACCGATTACCGGAATCATTCTGATTTTTGAAATGACAGGAAGTTTCAGCCAGATGCTGTCGTTATCCTTGGTTTCAATTGTCGCTTATCTGGTGGCTACGGCATTTAAATCCGAACCGATTTATGAAAGTCTGCTTACCAATTTGTTAAAGAAACGAGGAATCAAAGTTTCGAAAAAGACCGGAGAAAAGGTTTTACAGGAATATATTGTAAGTTATGGATGTGAAATTCAAAATAAAATGATACAGCAGGTAGAATGGCCAAAAAACTGTCTGTTAGTAGCAATTAAAAGAAGTGGAAGTGAACTCATTCCAAAGGGACATACGATTCTTATGAATGGGGATACGATTGTCACAATGACTGATGAGTCTGATGCTTCGAGTGTACATGACAGAATGGAAGTGCTGTGTAAGGAACAGGAAAAATTGAAATGAGGTGAAAAACTTGTCCAGAGAATGTGTGAGTGAGACGGAAAATAAACTGCAGTGGAGAGCCGTTTATCCGGAAAGGCCGGGTGTCGTAAAAACAAGAAAAGGATATGTGTTTACAGCATGTATAGAAGCAGAGAAAGAAGTAAGTCTGCTTTTTTATAAAAAAGGGGAAAGCAGACCAGAGATAGCTGTTCCACTTTCAAAAGAAAAAAGTTTTGGAGACTATCGGGCAGTTATGATATCCGGAATTTCAATGGATGAGTATGAGTATAACTATTGTGTGGATGGGGAAGTGCAGCAGGATTTTTATGCACATTCTTTAAGCGGAGTGAGTTCTTTTGGGAAAGAATATCCAAAAGAAGAACATGCAGTAAGATGTCGGTATCAAAAAGAAAATTATCACTGGAAAAAAGAAAAATTTTCTCCGATTTTACTCTCAGACAGTATTTTGTATAAATTACAGGTTCGTTCTTTTACAAAAGATAAGGATTCCGGAGTAAGGGAGAAAGGAACATTTCGTGGAGTAGAGCAGAAAATCGCTTATTTAAAAAAGCTGGGAATTACAGGTGTGCTTTTCATGCCGGCTTACGAGTATCGGGAATGTTCAAAAGAAGTAAAAGAACCAGAATGCTTTGGAGAAAGAAAAAAACAGGTACGGGTAAATTGCTGGGGCTATACCGGAGAAGCAAATTATTTTGCACCAAAGGCCTCTTTTTGCAGTACCGATTATCCATATCAGGAATTTTGTAAGATGGTGGATTCGCTTCATGGTGCAGGAATTGAGTGCCTGATGGAGTTTTATTTTGATGGAAGTGTCGGTTCTTCACAGATACTTGATATTCTGCATTATTGGATGAAAACGTATCATATTGATGGATTTCATCTGATGGGAAAGGGCGTATTGCCGGAAGTTTTGGTAAAAGATAAATGGCTTTCACAGAGTAAATTATTTTTTTCTGATATTAATGCAGAGCAGATTTATCAAAAACAGATTCCGTCTTTTCGGCATATTGCAGAGTACAATGAGGGATTTTTATATTGTATGCGTCATCTTTTAAAAAGTGATGAGGGAATGATAGAAGAATTTCTTTATCGAAATAAAAGAAATTACAAAAACAGTGGTGTGATTAATTATATGGCAGACCAGGACGGTCTTACAATGATGGATATGGTCTCTTATGATGAACGTCATAATGAGGCAAATGGAGAAAATGGCAGGGATGGAATTGAGTATAACTGCAGTTGGAACTGTGGGGCAGAAGGGTACAGCAGAAAAAAAAGTATTCGTCGGCTTCGCATGGGACAGTTGAAAAACGCTTTTCTTATGTTGTTGTTAAGTCAGGGAACACCGCTTATTTTTCAGGGTGATGAGTTTGGAAACTCACAGGGCGGAAACAATAATGCATGGTGTCAGGATAATGAAACAGGATGGGTGAACTGGAAAAAACTGCGTCAAAATAAAGAACTGTTTGAATTTGTAAAAGAAGCGGTTTCCATTCGAAAAATGCATTCGATTTTGCATCTGGAAAGCGAATTAAAAGGGGCAGATTATAAAGCTGTGGGATATCCGGATATTTCTTATCATAGTAATCAGCCGTGGTATTATTCCGGAAGTCCGCAGTACCGTCACATAGGAATTCTATACTGTGAAGATTATGCCGGATGTGAAAAAGAGCTGCTCTTTGCAGCCTATAATTTTCACTGGAATGAACATGAATTTGGACTGCCAAGTCTTTCAGAAAAAATGTCATGGGAACAGATTCTGACAAGTGGTGAAGACGCAGAGATTGAAACGGAAATTTTAAAAGAAGAAAAGACAGAAAAAAATAAAAAGAAAAGAGAAATTCAAAGGAAGAAAGTAACAATAAAGGTTGGACCAAGAACCGTAGTAATTTTAAAAGGAAAGCAGGATGAGAATTAATGCATATCTGGGGACATTTTAAAACAATTACAAAACATAAACTGATGGTTATGAAATATTGCTTTAAAATAGGACTATATCGGCAGGGAATGCTCCATGATTTGTCAAAGTATTCATGGACGGAATTTTCAGCAGGATGTAAATATTATCAGGGAAACCGCAGTCCAAACAATGCGGAGAGAGAAGCAACAGGGCTTTCAACAGCGTGGATTCATCACTATGGAAGAAATAAACATCATTTTGAACATTGGGTAGATTATGGGATTGATTGTGATACCATTATAAAAGGAGTGCCGATGCCGAGGAATTATATAGCGGAGATGGTGATGGACAGGATTTGTGCTTCAAAAGTGTATCATCCGGAATCTTATACTAATCGTGCGCCTTTAGAATATTTTTTGAAAAGCAAGGGCAAATTGTGGTTTGTGCATGAGGATACAAACCGTGATTTGGAATTTTTATTACGAATGTTGGCAGAAAAAGGTGAAAAAGAAACATTATGTTACATTCGTAATTCATATCTTAAAGGAAAAGAAATAAAAAATTCACATTAATGAACTTAAGAAGTTAAAATATGTGTGTTAAGGTAGGTAGGTGCGAGAGGTGGTAGAAAGAGATGAATATAACACAGATATTAAACATGGTAGTTTCAGAATATGGGAATATAACACAGAAATATATGATGGGGATTTTACTGGCAGGAATGATATTTGCACTGCTAAACTGTTTTATGGGATATCGGCTTAGAAAAGTATGGGGAACTCTTTTAGGACTGGCAATCGGAGCAGTAGCCGGAGGTGCGGCAGCATGGTATTATCTTGGAGGAAAACAGAGTTATATTTTAATTGCCGGAGCATTGGCTGCGCTGTTTCTTGGGATGATAGCCTGGTGCTTTTATAAAGCAGGTATTTTTATTCTTTGTACCGGATTGATTTACTGGTTGGCTTCTTCCTTTATTTCAGGAGAAGATGTGACAAGCCGGATTATCTGTCTGGCAGTCGGAATTGTAGTAGCGACGATGGCATTAGGATATGAGAGACATGTAGTGATTGTAATTACTGGTCTGTGTGGCGGAATTGGAGCAGTAAAATGCCTGTTTGAACTTTCTAAAATGCAGGAAAATGCAGCGGTCTGGCTTTTAGGACTGATTCTTGGAATATTTGGTATTGTAATACAGGCAGGACCTTATCTGCGCAAACAAAGTCGAGAAAGAGGTTTTTCGTCAGACAGATTTTCAGATAGAAGAAAAAGAAGCCCAAGAAGTTTTTCACTTCCGACACTTCCATCCCTGCCATCAAGAAAGAAAAAAAAGAAAAAAACGGTTTATCAGACTAACAATAAAGTAGTAACAAAGCAGGATAATAAGACTGCGAATAAGAAAAAAGGAAATCCAAACCGGAAAGGAATTTCCAAGGAAGAGGATTCTTCTTATAGAAGAAACCGGAATCAGAGAGAGGACGAGCCAAAAGAGCAGGAACAGAAAAACAGTTATTCCAATTATGAGCCTCACTCAGTTGTAGATTTAGATGATTTAAATCGTGAACTCTCACAGGAAATCAGGAAAATTTATGAACCAAGAGAGAAGAAATAAAAAAAGTGAATAAGACTGCGTAAGAGAAGAGGTTGTTTGTGTTGACAAATAATCTCTTTCTTTGTATACTTGCTATATATTGTTTGATTATCAAAATATTTGAAGATAGAGGTAAATAAAATGACAGCCAGAATTATAGGAACAGGAAGTGCAGTTCCAGAGCAGATTGTAACAAATGAAGATTTATCTAAGATAGTAGAAACCAGTGACGAATGGATTAGCAGTCGTTCAGGAATCAAAGAGAGAAGGGTTGCAAAAGAAGAAAACACAACGAGTCTTGCAATTTTAGCAGGAAAAAGAGCATTAGAAAATGCAGGCATCGCTTCGGAAGAAATTGAAGTTATTATTGTGGCAACGTGTACACCAGATTATTTTTTCCCAAATACAGCGTGTCAGGTGCAGGAGGCAATCGGTGCAAAGAATGCTGTGGCATTTGATTTAAGTGCAGCTTGCTCAGGATTTTTATTTGCTTTAAGTACTGCGCAGGCGTATATAAAAGGTGGAATCTATCAAAAAGCGTTGATTATCGGAGCAGAAACGATGTCAAAAATGATAGACTGGAGTGATAGAAGTACCTGTGTGTTATTTGGGGATGGAGCAGGAGCAGCGGTTGTCAGTGCAGAAGAGACAGGTGTGTTAGAACTGGTTCAGAAATCAAATGGGGCAGGAAAAGGAGTTTTAAGCTGTAAGGCAAGAGAAACCAGAAATTTGCTGAATCATGAATCAGAAACAAAAGAGTACCTGTATATGGAAGGGCAACCGGTTTTTAAATTTGCAGTAAAGACGGTGCCGGAGTGTGTGGAAGAAGTTCTGAAAAAAGCAGAAGTAAAAAAAGAAGAAATCCGTTATTATATTCTGCATCAGGCAAACAGCAGAATTATTCAGTCTGTTGCAAAACGTTTAAAAGAGCCGGAAGAGAAGTTTCCAATGAATTTATCCTTGTATGGAAATACATCTGCAGCAAGTATTCCGATTCTGCTTGATGAAATGAACCGAAATGGGATGCTAAATCGAGGAGATAAACTGGTGCTTTCCGGATTTGGTGCAGGGCTTACCTGGGGAGCAGTACTCTTAGAGTGGTAAAAATTTAAGGATGCTTTACAAAAATAAAATAACTAAAATTAAAAATAAATAATGATGATGCTTTTAGGGAGTGCCAGTCTGACACTCCCTTTTAAGTTAAGAAGTTCGGTTATTAGCTCACGGAGATTAATTATTTTAGATACAAAGTCTCTAAGATATCTAAGATGGCTGTTTCTGAAAATTTACTGCTGTCGATGCATAAATCATAATGGTTCATATCCATCCACTTGCGGTCTGTGAAATATTCATAGTAATAACGGCGTTCTTTATCCATTTTTTTGACAAGTCGTTTGGCGCTGGTTTCGTTGCGGTCGAGCCGATGGATTACAGTCTGAACTCGGTAGTCAAATGGAGCATAGATAAAGACCCGGTGGCAGTTTTTCTTTTCCTGAAGCACGTAATCTGCACAGCGTCCAACAATGATACAGTCTTCCTTTTCAGCAAGGTCACGGATAACAGTCGATTGTGCATCAAACAATACGTCGTTCATAGGACGAAAATGATACTGTGGTTCCATCTGCATTGCTTCTTTTAGAGGAAGATGCCATTGATTTGCGCGTTTTTCATCTACTTTTTCTAATTCTTTTGCTGGAATATTACATTCCTGACTGACCAGTTCGATTAATTCTTTGTCATAAAAAGGAATGTTTAGACGTTCTGAAAGTGCTTTTCCAATCAGACGTCCATTACTGCCATAAGTACGGTTAATTGTAATTACCTGTTTTGACATAAAAACCCCTCCTTAAATGCATATACAATATCTCAAAAATTTTTCAGAATACATAAAAAATATAGAATGAATCCGAATTTTGTTTATACTATTTTAACATAATTTTGGAATTTATACAATATAATTTGTGTAAAATGCATATCGAAAAGTTTTTGTCGAAAAGTATTGGATTTTGCTTTGTAAGATGGTATAGTATAATTGTTAAAGAAAAAGATTTCTGGCATAAGCCGGATAAAAAGATAAAAAGAGGAAAAGATAGAGGTGCGGGCTTCAAGAGTATTTTTTACCAGATGGTGAGTGACAGGTAAACAAGAAAGGGGAGACTGCCGAAGGGATGGATTTGCACTCAAAAATACAATCTCTGGGATAATGGATAAGATGCATTATACTGTCACGAATGTGGAGAGCTATCTCAGGGTTATTTTGAATAAAAACCATGAATGGGTTCTTTGCGAAGAAAAACCGTTCATGGTTTTTCTTTTGTTTTAATCTTCGACTTGGATGTTACAAAGTCCGGTAAATAAAGAAATCAAATGTACTCTTATGGAGTACATTCCAAAAGAAAGAGAGGAAAATTTATGAAAAGCGTAAGAAAAAAACTGCTTACAGGAGGGATGGCAGTTCTCATGCTGACCTTTTTCTGTGCGGTGACAGTTTTTGCCGCAGATGGAGAGGCAGCAGAATACGTGCCGAAAATGTATGCTACTTTTTGGGCACTGGTGCCTCCGATTGTAGCGATTGTGTTAGCATTGATTACAAAAGAAGTGTACAGTTCCTTATTTATTGGAATTTTAGTGGGAGCATTGTTTTATTCGAACTTTAGTTTTGAAGGAACCGTTGTCCATATGATTCAGGAAGGATTTATTTCTGTTATATCGGATTCTTATAATGTGGGAATCTTAATCTTTCTTGTTATTTTAGGTGCGGTTGTATGTCTGATGAATAAAGCAGGAGGTTCTGCTGCTTTTGGCAGATGGGCCGGCAGAAAAATCAAGAGTCGTATCGGAACACAGCTTGTAACTATTTTACTTGGTGTTCTTATTTTTATCGATGATTATTTTAACTGTCTTACTGTAGGAAGTGTTATGCGTCCGGTAACAGATAAACAAAATATTTCACGTGCAAAATTAGCATATTTGATTGATGCAACTGCAGCTCCGGTCTGCATTATTGCTCCGATTTCATCCTGGGCAGCGGCAGTCAGTGGGTTTGTTGAGGGCGAAGATGGACTTACGATTTTTGTAAAAGCGATTCCGTATAATTTTTATGCATTGTTAACACTGGTTATGATGGTTGGAATGGTTTTATTAAAAGCTGAATTTGGTCCAATGAGAACACATGAGCACAATGCAATCAATGGTGATATTTATACTACATCAGCTCGTCCTTATGCAACAGCGGAAAATGAGACCGTAACACAGAGAGGAAAAGTAATAGATTTGGTATTTCCAATCTTAAGTCTTGTTGTCTGCTGTGTATTGGGTATGATTTATACAGGCGGATTTTTCTCCGGCGTGGATTTTGTAACTGCCTTTTCACAGAGTGATGCTTCTGTCGGGCTGGTAATCGGAAGTATGTTTGGTATTTTAATTACTATTATCTTTTATGTGGTACGTCGAATTCTTCCATTCCGTGAATGTATGGGATGTATTCCGGAAGGATTTAAAGCGATGGTACCGGCAATTATGATTTTATCATTTGCCTGGACTTTAAAAGCAATGACAGACAGTCTTGGTGCAGCGGAGTTTGTGGATACTGTGATGCAGGGCTGTGCCGGAAGTTTTATGAAATTTTTACCGGCAATCATCTTTTTAGTAGGAGCAGGACTTGCCTTTGCGACAGGAACATCATGGGGTACTTTTGGAATTCTGATTCCGATTGTTGTACATGTATTTGAGAATTCAAATCCACAGCTTATGATTATTTCCATTTCAGCATGTATGGCAGGAGCAGTTTGTGGAGACCATTGCTCTCCGATTTCAGATACAACAATTATGGCATCTGCCGGAGCACAGTGTGACCATGTGAATCATGTTTCTACTCAGCTGCCATATGCTCTTACCGTTGCGGCAATCAGCTGTGTAACCTATGTGGTAGCAGGATTCACACAAAATGCATGGATATCACTGGCATTTGGTGTCATTGTTACACTTGTGATTCTTGAAGTAATCAGAAGAAAACATAAAGCAATTATTTAACCGAATCAAGTAAGTCCCCTGCTTCAATTGCGAAAAGCAATAAGCAGTGGGTGGGGATTTGCTTGTATCAGGAGGAGTCCCCTACCTTTGAATCAAACAAAAGTAGGGGAGAAATTTTCTTCGTAGGCTTTTCTTTTTGCTGTAAAATTCAGCTTGTTACTTAAAATGAAAAGACGTATAATAAAAAAAGGATGAAAAAGAAAAGCATTATTTTTTAGGAAGGAAAGAAATATGTTCAGGCAGATTAGTAAAGAAAATGCGTTTGATGAAATTTTAAATCAGATTATCGAAAATATCAGAGCAGGCAGATTAAAAAAAGGAGATGCGCTCCCGGCAGAACGTGCAATGGCAGAAGCAATGGGGGTTTCAAGACCGGTTATAAGAGAAGTGCTTCGGTCTTTAAGTCTTCTTGGAATTATAAAAACGGTTCATGGAGGGGCGAATTATATTTCAGAAGATTTGGAAAATTGTATGATTGGTCCGCTTTCGATTTTATTACAGTTAAATAACAGCAGTGTTCAGCAGAATCAGCAGCTTCGTTCCGCACTTGAAATCCAATGTGCAAAATTGGCTGCCAGAAATTGTTCTCCGATTGATGCGGCGGAATTAAAACTGATTTTAGCAAAACTTGAGGTAGAACAAGATGAACAGATAAGAGGAGATTTGGACAGAGATTTACATATAAAGATCGGAAAAATGGCAAATAATCCAATGTTATTTAATGTAATGAGTGCAGCTTCCCAGCTGACAGAAAATATTATTACAGGAATTCGTGCTTATATTATGCAGAAACAAATGTCGGTTACAGAAATTGATGAACAGCATAAGAGACTGGTAGACGCAATTATTGCACATGATGAAGAATCAGCAGTGCGTTATATGCAGGAACATATGATAAATATAGAAAAATATATTGAAGAACGTGCAGAAATGATGCAGGAGAATCAATGAGAATATCGAAAGAAAAAAGGGGAAAGCTTTTAAAAAAGTTTTCTTCTTTTTTTATGGAAAAAAGGTTGAAAAAAGAAAAGAATGGTGGTATACTTCATTTAAAAATTGGCAATACCAATATATAATACGGAATACCAAAGGAGGAGCAACAATGGGATATGTAAAATGGAGTTATTCAGTACTGGAACATTTTTGCCATGATGTGTTTCGTGCATTTGGATTTGATGAAACACAGAGCAAAGAGATAGAGGATGTGCTTTTGACCGCTGATTTATTTGGAATCGAGAGTCACGGTATGCAGAGGATGGTACGTTATCATAAAGGAATCGAAAAAGGAACCATTCATCCTCTTGCGAAACCGGAAGTTGTATTTGAGACACCGGTTTCAGCTGTGATTGACGGGCATAATGGAATGGGGCAGCTGATTTCCATTTATGCAATGAAAAAAGCAATTGAAAAAGCAAAAACATCCGGAATCGGAATGGTTAGTGTAAGAAATTCCAATCATTTTGGAATTGCCGGTTATTATGCAAAGATGGCGAGTGATGAAGGACTTCTTGGTATGGCATGCACGAATTCAGAGGCAATTATGGTTCCGACATTTGGTAAAAAAGCAATGCTTGGTTCCAATCCGATTGCAGTGGCAATGCCGGCAGAACCGTATCCGTTTTTATTTGATTGTTCTACAACGGTTGTGACTCGTGGAAAACTGGAAATGTATAATAAAATGGAAAAACCACTTCCGGAAGGCTGGGCACTTGATAAAGACGGAAAAGAAAGCACAGATGCACCGGATGTACTCTCAAATATTGTGGCAAAACGAGGCGGAGGAATCATGCCGCTTGGTGGAAATAAAGAAGTAAATGGAAGCCACAAAGGATATGGATACGGAATGTTATGTGAATTATTTAGTTCCATTTTATCACAGGGTGTCACTTCTGATAAATGTTGCACTTTTAAAGATAAAACAGGTATCTGCCATGGATTTATCGCAGTGAACCCGGCAATTTTTGGAAATCCGGAGGAAATTAAGAGACATTTTTCTGAATACTTAGAAGCATTAAGAGAAAGTCCAAAAGCAGATGGAGCAGAACGAATCTATACACACGGAGAAAAAGAAGTGCTGGCGAAAAAAGACCGTCTGGAAAATGGAATTCAGGTCAACGATAACACAATGGCAGAACTTGCAAATCTCTGTGAATACTTAAAATTGGATTTTAATAGTTATTTTAAGGGTTATCAGTTACAAAAAGACAGTAAATTCTTTGAAGGAAATTATTAAAAATAATTAGAGAAAGAGAGAAAAACGAAAATGGATTATGCAAAAGAATCATTAAGATTACACAAAGAATGGAAAGGAAAAATTCAGGTTGTAGCAAATGTTCCGGTTGAAACAAAAGATGATTTGTCATTAGCTTACACACCGGGAGTTGCCCAGCCATGTCTGGAAATTCAAAAAGATATTGAAAAGTCTTATGAACTGACAAGAAGATGGAATATGTGTCTGGTTGTTACAGATGGTTCAGCTGTATTAGGTTTAGGAGATATTGGACCGGAAGCCGGAATGCCGGTTATGGAGGGAAAATGCGTATTATTCAAAGCGTTTGGTGATGTCGATGCATTTCCTCTTTGCATTAAATCAAAAGACGTGGATGAGATTGTTAATACCATCTATATGATTTCCGGTTCATTTGGTGGAGTTAACCTGGAAGATATCTCGGCTCCAAGATGCTTTGAAATCGAAAGAAAATTAAAAGAAAAATGTGATATCCCGATCTTCCATGATGATCAGCACGGAACAGCAGTGATTACACTGGCTGGTTTAAATAATGCAATGAAGCTTGTGAAAAAAGAAAAATCACAGGTAAAAATTGTAATGAATGGTGCAGGCGCAGCAGCAATTTCGATTGCAAAATTATTATTAAAAGCGGGATATAAAAATATCACTTTATGCGATCGCCATGGTGCAATCTATGAAGGCAGAGCAGATGGCATGAATCCGGTCAAAAATGAAATGAGCAAAATTACGAATCTGGAGAAAAAAGCGGGTTCTCTTGCGGAAACTTTAGCGGGTGCGGATGTATTTATCGGAGTATCGGCACCGAAGATGGTGACAAAAGAAATGGTAGAGAGCATGGCTAAAGATGCAGTCATTTTTGCTTGTGCAAATCCGGTACCGGAAATCTATCCGGATGAAGCAAAAGAAGGCGGTGCAAAGGTTGTTGCAACCGGACGAAGTGATTTCCCGAATCAGATTAATAATGTACTTGCCTTCCCTGGAATTTTCAGAGGAGCATTTGATGTAAGAGCAAAAGATATCAACGATGAAATGAAGATTGCAGCAGCAAATGCCTTGGCAGATCTGATTACAGATGAAGAATTAAGTCCGGATTATATCATTCCAAAAGCATTTGATAAACGAGTTGGTCCGGCAGTAGCAAAAGCAGTAGCAGAAGCAGCCAGAAAAACAGGGGTAGCAAGATTATAACAAAAAATAAGAATGAGTTTGTATATCGTCAGTCATAATTGTGGCTGGCGATATTTTTTTGTAAGAAACTGCCTCGGTATAAGATGAAAAATAGTCAAAATAACGAAGATTATCCTAAAAATTTTAATGAAGACCAAAAAATATTCTATAGTTTATTTGTGATAAAAACGATATACTGTCAACATAAACAAAGCACTTGAGCAAAAATGAAAAGGAGAAAAAAATTATGAAAAGAAAATTAGCGTTATTGGCAATGGCAAGCGTACTTGCTCTTTCAACTGTAGCATGTGGTTCAGGAGATTCCGGTGACAGTGCAAAGAAAGATGATGCAAAAACAGAATCCGGCTCTGAGGCAAGCTCAGATGTAGCAAACAAAGATAAACCTTTAGTATGGTTCAACCGTCAGCCATCTAACAGTTCTACTGGTGAACTTGATACAGCTGCATTAAACTTCAACAAAGATACTTATTATGTAGGATTTGATGCAAACCAGGGTGCAGAACTCCAGGGAACAATGGTAAAAGAATATATCGAGAAAAACATTGATAAAATCGATCGTAACGGAGATGGCGTAATCGGTTATGTTCTGGCAATCGGAGATATCGGACATAATGACTCAATTGCCCGTACAAGAGGTGTGCGTAAAGCGCTTGGAACAGCAGTGGAAAAAGATGGCGAAGCAGATAGTGCTCCGGTTGGAACAAATACAGATGGCAGCGCAACAGCGGTACAGGATGGAAAAATTGAAGTAAACGGAAAAGAGTACATCGTACGTGAGTTAGCTTCTCAGGAAATGAAAAACTCCGCAGGTGCAACCTGGGATGCTGCAACAGCAGGTAACGCAATCGGTACATGGTCTTCTTCTTTTGGTAAAGACATCGACGTAGTTGTTTCAAACAATGATGGTATGGGAATGTCTATGTTCAATGCATGGTCAAAAGATAATAAAGTTCCTACATTCGGATACGATGCAAACAGCGATGCAGTTGCGGCAATCGGAGAAGGATATGGCGGAACAATCAGCCAGCATGCAGACGTACAGGCTTATTTAACACTTCGTGTACTGCGTAATGCATTAGACGGTGTTGATATTGATACAGGTATCGGAACCGCAGACGATGCAGGAAACGTATTAAGTGATGATGTATATACATATAAAGAAGATGAACGTTCTTACTATGCATTAAATGTAGCAGTTACAGAAGACAACTATACAGACTTTACAGACTCTACAGTTGTTTGGGAACCGGTATCTAAGCAGTTAGATGAATCTGCACATCCATCTAAAAAAGTATGGTTAAACATTTATAACTCTGGTGATAACTTCTTAGGTTCTACTTATCAGCCACTGCTTCAGAAATATGACGATCTCTTAAATCTGGATATCGAATATATTGCCGGTGATGGACAGACTGAATCTAATGTCACAAACCGTTTAGGAAACCCAAGTCAGTATGATGCATTTGCAATCAACATGGTAAAAACAGATAACGCAGCTTCCTATACTGCAATTTTAAATCAGTAATTTGTAAAAAAGGGAATGAAAACAAGTAAGTTTTAGGGGGGAGCAATTCCCCCTAAAACTTCGCTAACGAATGTTTACAGGAGTGAGAATATGACAGATAAGAAAGAAGAAAACGTCTTATCGATTCGTGGAATGAGTAAATCCTTTGGCCGAAATCGAGTTCTGGATCACATCAATCTGGATGTAAAACGAGGAACTGTAATGGGGCTTATGGGAGAAAACGGTGCCGGTAAGTCAACAATGATGAAATGTCTTTTTGGTACGTATCAGAAAGATGAGGGAAGTATTTTTCTTGATGGAAAAGAGGTAAGTTTTTCCGGACCGAAAGATGCCCTTGAAAATGGAATTGCAATGGTTCATCAGGAGTTGAACCAGTGTTTGGAAAGAAATGTTGTAGATAATTTATTCCTTGGCCGCTATCCGGTCAATTCAATGGGAATAATTGATGAAAGCCGGATGAAAAGAGAAGCATCTGAACTTTTCAGAAAGCTTGGAATGACTGTTAACTTAGACCAGCCGATGAAAAATATGTCGGTATCTGAGCGACAGATGTGTGAAATTGCAAAAGCAATTTCTTATAATGCGAAAGTAATCGTACTGGATGAACCAACTTCATCCTTGATGGTACAAGAAGTTAATAAATTATTTGAAATGATGCGAATGTTAAAATCACAGGGAATTTCTTTGATTTACATTTCGCATAAAATGGATGAGATTTTTGAGATCTGTGATGAAATCTCAGTACTTCGAGATGGAAATCTGGTTATGACAAAAAGCTCAAAAGAGACAAATATGAATGAATTGATTGCCGCAATGGTAGGACGTGTACTGGAAAATCGTTTCCCACCGGTAGACAATGTTCCAAAAGATGTTGTGTTATCCATTCAGCATTTGTCAACGAGGTTTGAGCCACATCTTGATGATATTACATTTGATGTAAGAGAAGGAGAAATCTTTGGGTTGTACGGACTTGTGGGGGCAGGACGTACGGAACTATTAGAGACAATTTTTGGTGTAAGGACAAGAGCAGCGGGGCGTGTCTATTTAAACCACCAGTTGATGAATTTTAATAGTGCAAAAGAAGCAATGGATCATGGTTTTGCCATGATTACGGAAGAGCGTAAGGCAAACGGTCTGTTTTTAAAAGGAGACCTTACGTTTAATACAACGATTGCTAACTTAAATGCATATAAAAATGGAGCAGCGCTTTCTGATGCGAAGATGGTCAGAGCGACATCAAAAGAGATTAAGACCATGCATACAAAATGTATGGGACCGGACGATATGATTTCAAGTCTTTCCGGTGGAAATCAGCAGAAAGTTATCTTTGGAAAATGGCTGGAGAGAAATCCAAAAGTATTTATGATGGATGAGCCGACACGAGGAATTGATGTTGGTGCAAAATATGAGATTTATGAGCTGATTATTAACATGGCAAAACAGGGCAAAACCATTATCGTAGTGTCTTCAGAGATGCCTGAAATTCTTGGAATTACAAACAGAATCGGCGTAATGTCAAATGGACGTCTTTCTGGAATAGTAAATACGAAAGAAACAAATCAGGAAGAACTTTTAAGACTGAGTGCGAAGTACCTGTAAATTAAAGGGAGATTGATAGATATGGCAAATAGTAAAATTCTTACACCGGAAGATAAGATGAAACTTCGTCAGCCAATTGACGAATATGTTGGTAAAATTCAAAAGCAGATTGATGTACTTAGAAAAGATGGTACCGCAAAGGTATTAGAGTACCAGAATATCATTGACGGAATCAAAAGAGATCGTACTCTTACAAAAGGAGAACGTGAAAACCGAATTTCACAGTGTCAGGTAGAACTTGAAAAAGCAAAAGCAGTTGAAAGTAAAAATAAAGATGAAATTTCAAAATTAATTGCAGATGCAGAAAATTATTTAAAAGCTCACTTTGATAAAGAGTATTATACACCGATAAAAGAAAGCTGTGCAGTAGAAAAAGTACAGGCAAAGGAACGTTATAAAGAAAAACTTGCAGAATTAGAGAGACAGCACAAAGAAATTCTTTCCGGATTAAAAGAGCAAAAAGAAATTAAAGATGAAAATTACGTTTATAAAAACCGTTTAGCGAATGCAAAATTAGAGTTACAGAAAGAATATCAGGGAATTAAAGATGAAAGACATGAAGCATTTAATCATAAATATCATTTGATTGATATGCTTCGTCTGTCAAAGTTCACTTTCTTAGAGACAAGAGAGCAGAAATGGGAAAACTACAAATACAAATTTAATACCCGTTCGTTCTTTTTACAGAATGGATTGTACATTGCAATTATCTTGGTATTCGTTGCACTTTGTATTATTACTCCGATTAAAAAAGGAACTCCGCTGTTAACTTATAACAATGTATTAAATATTTTACAGCAGGCATCTCCTAGAATGTTCTTGGCACTTGGTGTTGCAGGTCTGATCTTACTTACCGGTACAGACTTGTCAATCGGACGTATGGTTGGTATGGGTATGACTGCAGCAACCATCATTATGCATCAGGGCATAAATACCGGTACTGTATTTGGACATGTGTTTGACTTTACCGGAATGTCTGTTGGAGGCAGAGTATTCCTTGCATTAGTTGTGTGTGTATTCTTATGTACTTTGTTTACCACAATCGCAGGCTTTTTTACGGCGAAATTTAAAATGCATCCGTTCATCTCAACGATGGCAAACATGCTTGTAATCTTTGGTTTAGTTACTTATTCAACAAAGGGTGTATCCTTTGGTGCGATTGAAGCATCGATTCCGGGAATGATCATCCCAAAAGTAAATGGTTTCCCAACTATCATTCTTTGGGCAGTTGCAGCCGTTGCAATTGTATGGTTTATCTGGAATAAAACCACATTTGGAAAGAATCTTTTCGCAGTAGGTGGAAATCCGGAAGCAGCAGCAGTCTCTGGTATTTCAGTATTTGGGGTAATGCTTGGTGCCTTCATCATGGCAGGTATTCTTTATGGATTTGGTGCCTGGCTGGAATGTGCAAGAATGGTTGGTTCCGGTTCCGCAGCATATGGACAGGGATGGGAAATGGATGCCATCGCAGCCTGTGTTGTAGGTGGTGTATCCTTTACCGGTGGTATTGGTAAAATTTCAGGTGTTGTGACCGGTGTATTTATCTTTACAGCACTGACCTACTCTCTTACCATTCTTGGTATTGATACAAATCTTCAGTTCGTATTCTCAGGTATCATTATTCTTGTAGCGGTAACACTGGACTGCTTAAAATACGTACAGAAAAAATAATAAAAAATCAAGGCAAAAGGAAGAGTCCTGCAAAAAAAATGCAGGATTCTTTTTTGGCATAAAATCATGTATAATAAAAAGAAAATTAAAAAGAAAAAAACGGAGAAAAGCGGATGAATACGTATAGCTTGCTTTTGGTAGATGATGAAGAAGAAGTAACACAAGTGATTGAAAGAAAAATAGATTGGGCCAAGCTTGGATTTTGCGTAATTGGTCATGCGAATAATGGTTTAAAGGCGCTTGAGATGATAGAGGAATTCCAACCGGATGTAGTAATGACAGATATTCGAATGCCTTATATGGACGGGATGCAGCTTTGTGGCGAAATCAAAAGCCGATATCCGACAACAAAAATTTTGTTATTTACCGGCTTTGATGAATTTGAATATGCAAAAGAAGCCGTTCACTTGGAGATCGAAGAATATATCTTAAAACCGTTAAATGCGATTGAACTAACAGAAGTATTTGCAAAATTAAAACAGAAATTGGATCAGGAAATCGACGAAAAACGAAATGTAGAAACGCTGCAAAAGTATTATATGGATTCCTTACCGCTGCTTCAGGCAAACTTTTATTCGACTTTAATTGAAGGACGCATTTATGAAGAACAGTTAGAACAATATTTAAAAGATTATCAAATTCAATTTGAAGCGCCTGTGTTTGGCTGCATCGTGATTCATACATCGACCAATCGGGTGCCGGAAGGAATGAATCCGCAACTGTTAGCAATTTCAGTTGAAAGGCAGGCAAAAGAGCAATTAGCACCAAAATGGAAAGCGAAATGCTTTGCTTATTTAGGAAATACTGTTTTAATTGTACAGCTTAGACAGGAAAGTGAGATTTCGGAATTGACAGACGAATGTGACCGATTTTGTAAATATGTGCATAGAATTCTTGGCGCCGTTACCACCATCGGAGTTGGGGCAGTTTGTAACGAACTGCTGGAATTATCAAAATCTTATCAAGGAGCAAAAGAGGCGGTTTCCTACAGAGTATTATATGGAAGTTCCAGAGCAATTAATATTAAGGAAATTGTTCCGAAAAAACAGGTCAACCAGGAAGTGTCAAGCGAGGGAGAACTTTTAGAACTATTTAAAATGATTCGCCTTGGCTCCGAAGCACAAATAGAAGAAAGCGTGGAAAATTATTTAAAACATTTGTTTGTGCCATCTGAGACACTACAAAAACATCATGTTGCATTAATGGAACTAATCAGTACCTTGTATCGTTTTTCTGAAAACAATGAAATTAGCAGTAAAGAGTTTTCCAAAGAAATGGGAGAGATTTATCAGGTTTTAATCAATTTAGAACCGGAAGGACTAAAAAAATGGTTGTTAAAAGTGAGCCTCTCTTTTCGGGAGCAGATTACAGATGCCCGTTCGTCTTCTACAAAGTCGTTGATCACAAAAGCAAAAACCTATGTAGAAAGTCATTATAGAGAAGAAGGGCTTTCTTTGGATGATATTTGTGAAGAATTAGGAGTGTCAAATTCGTATTTTTCGAGCATGTTTAAAAAAGAGACCGGAAATTCTTTTGTGGGTTATCTGACAGAGTATCGTATGGAAAAAGCATGTAAACGTTTAATAGAAACAAACGAAAAAAGTTACATGATTGCAAAAAGTGTAGGATATACCGACGCAAATTATTTTAGTTATGTATTTAAAAGACAATATGGAGTTTCTCCATCGAAATATAGAACGGAGTATGCAAAAGGTGAGAAATAAAATCGCAAACTATTTAGAGAGATTAAAACCAGGCGGAATCCAGTCGACGATTATGGTTGCGTTTTCTATTATTTCTGTTTCAATCATGCTGCTTACGGGAATTGTAATGTATATGCGTTTCTCTAACTTATCCAGGCAGGAAATGATTAAAAGCACACAAAAGTTGATGGAACAAAGCAAAGAAAGCATGGAAGATTATCTGATGAATATGAGACAAATTTCCGATGCGGCTTATTATAGTGTGATAAAAGAAAGCGATTTTTCTACGGAGTCAGAAGAAATTCAAAAAGGAATGCAGTTATTATATGAAGCAAATAAAAGTAGATTAAGAAGTATCGCAATTTATAATAATTTTGGAAGTCTGATTGCAGCAGAGCCGGTCGTATCTCAAAAAGAGGATCCAAATGTGACAAAGCAGGATTGGTTTATCCATGCGATGGATGAAATGGAAAATATACATTTTTCGATTCCACATATCCAGAATTTATTTGATGATGGAACGTTTCGCTATTATTGGGTTATTTCTTCAAGTCGTGTTGTGGAGTTGACAAATGGTGTAAATTCACAAAAAGGTGTCTTGTTGGTAGATATGGATTATTCTGAAATCTCACGTATGATGGATCAGATTAACACCTTAGAAAATGGGCAGTATTTTTATCTATGTGATAGTAATGGCAAAATCATTTATCATCCGAGACAGATGCAGATTAGTGATGGAAAGCTCAGTGAAAGCAGCAAAGCAGCCGCAAAATCACAAAAGATGATTTATGATGAATACTTCGAGGGAAAACATAGAAAGGTAATCGTAAGTCCAATCAGTTATACCGGTTGGAAATTAGTTGGTGTGATACCGTATTCGATTTTTACAAATCAGTTGACGAATTTGCAATGTTTTATTGTGATGTTGATGCTGTTAATGGCAATGATGTTAGTGCTTGTCAATCGAATTGTTTCACTTCGAATTTCAAGTCCGATTTTAAAATTGAATCATTCGGTATCAGAGCATGAGGCCGGAAAAGAACCGGATATTTATATTGGTGGTTCCCTGGAAATCCGGCATTTAGGTAAGTCAATCCAAAATTCCTATAAACGCAATGAAGTGTTGATGAATGAAATTGTATGGGAGCAAAACGAAAGGCGAAAAAGTGAGCTGGATGCCTTACAAAGTCAGATTAATCCTCATTTTTTATATAATACGTTAGATTCGATTACCTGGATGATTGAGGGAGAGCGAAATGACGAAGCGACTTTTATGATCTCGCAGCTTGCAAGACTATTTCGCATCAGTCTTTCAAAAGGGCATACGATTATCAGCTTAAAAGATGAATTGCAACATGCAAAAAGTTATATGAATATCCAGAAAGTGCGTTATAAAAATAAATTTCAGGTTGCTTTTGAAGTAGATGAAGAATTGGAACAATATTGTGCGGTGAAATTAACGCTGCAGCCAATTCTTGAAAATGCAATTAACTATGGAATGAGCTTGTTGGAAGAAGACGAGGACGGAGAAATTAAGGTTCAGGTAACAAAAGAAGAGGGAACGTTGATTTTATCCGTGATTGATAATGGAATTGGGATTCCACAAGAAGAAATTGAATTTCTTTTGATGGATACGAATCGAGTTCACAAGAAAGGTTCGGGAGTAGGGCTTACGAATGTAAATAACAGAATTCAAATCTTATTTGGAAAAGAGTATGGCTTAAAAATCGAAAGTGAACTTGATGAAGGAACAACAGTTTTGATTCGTATTCCTGCAATCGTATATACAGAAGAAAATCGTCGGATTCTTGAAAAAGGTTATTTATTCAGCAAGGATCAAATACAGAAAAAAGACAGGGAATAAATTTATGAAAAGTAGCAAAAAAATGTTTATTTTAGTGGAATGCATTTTAGGATGTTTGCTGATCGGAATGATTATTTTTACAGTTCAAAAGAGGCAAGGGCAGGATTTAAAAAGAATTTCCGTAATCATTCAAAATTCAGATGAAACGCAATGGTCGGCTTTTAAGTATGGATTAAAGATGGCAGCACAGGATGAAAATGTGGATGTATTTATTATAAATCCGACACAGTTTCAGACTGCAAAAGAGGAAATGTCTGCTATTCAACATGAAATTGATAAAGGAGCAGATGCACTGATTATCGAGCCGGTAGCAGACGAAACGCTTGCAGAACAGTTAAAAAAAATAAAGGTACCGGTGTTATTGCTTTCTGAACTTTCGTCAGCGCCTGAAAACACTTCCAAAATTCCTGTAGCGGAGCCGGACCATTATGAAATGGGAAAACGTCTGGTAGAAGAGTTGTTAAAGGATAACGATGGAAAATTAAAGCAGAAGAAAGTCGGAATTTTTTTAAGTAATAATCGTTCTGAAGCAATTAAAAAGCGAGAAAAAGGAGTACAGGATGCTTTGTCAGAAACAGATGCCAAAATCTGTTGGGTGACAGAAGCGGGAGAAGATGCAAAGCTATTAAAACAGCAGGAAAAGGTAGATTATCTGTTTGCGTTAGATGATCGAAGTCTGGTAGAGGCAGGAAAAGCGGTAAAAGAAAATGAAATTTATAGTTCTATGATTTATGGAATTGGCTGCTCGACAGAGGCAGCATATTATCTGGATACTGGAGAAGCAGAGTGTTTGCTTGTACCGGATGAATTTAATGTGGGATATGAAAGTCTGGCAGAACTTTCACATGCGTTAAAAAAAATGACGTATTGTGTGCATGGCAAAGTATTATCTTATACTGTGCTTCGAAAAGAAAATTTATTTTCAGAAAAAAATCAGGAATTGTTATTTAAGATGAGTCAGTAAGAAAACAAAGAGAGGCTGAAGAAAAAATGAAACAAAAAAAACTGGCGTTCGTGTTTTTGGTATGCTTATGTGGCTTAAGTGCCTGTGGAATGCCGGAAAAAACAGAAACCGAAAAAATAAATATTGGGCTTGCTTCGTACAACCAGAGTGATACATATATCAATGAACTGGTGTCCTGTTTTAAAGAAGAGTGCAACAGGCTGGAAACAAATCAACATAAAATATCTGTAACGGTTCAGGATGCAGCCGGTTCACAAAAAATACAGAATGATCAGGTGAAGCGTTTAATCAAAGAGGGATGTAACGTACTTTGTGTGAATCTGGCAGATCGAACCAATCCGTCTGAAATTATCGAGGCGGCAAAGGAAAGTGATATTCCGATCATTTTCTTTAACCGGGAGCCTGTGGCAGAGGATTTGAACCAGTGGGAGAAACTGTATTATGTCGGAGCAAAAGCAAAGCAGTCCGGAGTCATGCAGGGAGAGCTGGCAGCAGATTTGATTTGGGAACGAAAAACGGTTGATCGAAATAAAGACGGAAAAATTCAGTATGTTGTATTGGAAGGGGAAATGGGACATCAGGATGCAATCGTAAGAACAGAGAGTGCAGTTGACAGTTTGAAAGAAAAAGGAGTTGAATTAGAAAAACTAAGTTATGAAATCGCAAACTGGAATCGGGCACAGGCTCAAAATCGAATGACACAGATGATCAATCAATATAACAATCAGATTGAACTTGTGCTGGCAAATAATGACGATATGGCACTTGGAGCGATTGATGCCTATGAAAAGCTCGGCTATACAGAGACTGATATTCCGGCCTTTTTGGGAATTGATGGCACAGATGAAGGTTTAGAAGCTGTTTTAGAAGAAAAGATGGCCGCTACGGTATATAATGATAAAGAGGCACAGGCAAATGCAATGGCACAGCTTGCACGTCAGCTTGTTACCGGAGAAAAAATGAAAAAAGTGGAATTTGAAAATCAAAGATATATCTATTTGCCTTATGAAAAAGTGACGAAAGATAATGTACAGGATTTTCTGAAATAAAGAAATTGACAATCAAGATGGTCAATTTATTAAAAAAGTGTCACAGACCCAGTAAATACAAAGAGCGTGACACTTTGAACTTTTTTGCCTTTAATCCTTTGAGGTTCTATAGTACAAAGGTGAAATTCCATAATGTTTTTTAAATAGTTTACTAAAATGATAAGCATCGTCATATCCCACAGAAACAGAAATCTGCTGAATGGATTGTTCTGGATGAGTATCTAATATTTCTTTTGCTTTTTCAAGACGAAGCTGAATCAGATAGTTAATAGGGGTATCTCCGGTTTCGCTTTTAAGAATTAGGGCGGGAATTCTCGGTTATTTATATCCGAGATGAAAGCCCGCTTTTATTGCTTACAATATATACTATACGTATCACATATAATACCAATAAATATTGAATTATATTGCTATATATGGTATCTTATATGTAAGAGGTGGTTTATATGAATCAGTATATTCACGGAAGAACTTGTGTTTATAACATCAACTATCATATCGTTTGGTGTGTAAAATATCGAAGAAAAGTTCTGACTCCAGATCTATCAAACAGGTTATATGAATTAGTAAATGCCATAGGGAATGAAAAAGGTTTTACGGTCGTAGACTGTAAGGTTGGTGAAAACGATCACGTACATTGCTTTGTATCTGCACCGCCAAAGATTTCAATTACTCAGATTGTAAAATATCTAAAAGGGATCAGTGGCAATGCTTTGTTGAAAGAATTTCCTGAAATTCGCCAATTGTTATGGAAGGGACATTTATGGAACGGTTCTTATTTTTGTGAAACGATTGGTTCTACATCAGAAGAAAATATTCTCAAATATATAGAAAGGCAGAAAAATTGTCAGCTATGAATAAAGCAATCAAGTATCGAATTTATCCAACAAGGGAACAGGCGGTTTTGTTTGCAAAAACATTTGGTTGTTGTCGTAAGGTCTATAATCTTATGCTTGCGGATAAGATGGAAAGCTATCAGGCAACCGGAAAATTTGTAGCGGTAACACCTGCAAAATATAAAAAGGAATATTCGTATCTGAAAGAAGTAGATTCTTTAGCACTTGCAAATGCGCAGATAAATCTGCAAAGTGCTTTTCGCAGTCGTTTTACTAAAAAACGCAAAAGAAAAAATGGATTTCCGAAATTCAAATCAGCGAAAAAGAGTCGTAAGTCCTACACGACAAATAATCAAAAGGGCACCATTACTCTTATGGATAGCAGATACATTAAATTGCCGAAAGTTGGTAAGGTAAAAGCAAAAATTCACAGACAACCGGAAATGGATTGGCAACTTAAATCTGCTACGGTATCACAAAACAGTGACGGGAAATATTATGTTTCTGTGCTCTTTGAATTGGAATCTCAGCCATCTGCTTATGTAGCGGATAAGACAAACGCCATTGGATTGGATTATGCTTCGGATGGCTTGTATGTGGACGATAATGGCAACAAAGGAACCAATCACAAATATTACCGTGAAAGTCATAGAAAGCTAGCAAAAGCACAGAGAAGGCTTTCTCGTATGCAAGGCTCTAAAAAGAAGGAAGAGAAATCTGCCAATTACTTAAAACAGCTGAAAAAGGTAAATCGAATTCATAGACGTATTGCAAATCAAAGACTGGACAATCTGCATAAAATATCGACTGAGATAGCCAATCAGTATGATGTCGTATGTGTAGAAAGTCTGAATATGAAAAGCATGTCAAACAAAAAGTTCGGTAACGGCAAATCAACGATGGATAATGGTTACGGGATGTTTCTAAAAATGCTGGAATACAAGTTTGCCGACAGAAAGAAATATTTTGTCAAAGTAGATAAATGGTTTCCTTCCAGTCAAATTTGTAATGGTTGTGGTAAAGTACATTCTGAAATGAAAAATCTAAACAATCGAATCATGAAGTGCGATTGTGGTCTAATAATTGGGCGTGATCAAAATGCTGCAATCAATATCAAAAAGGAAGGTCTGCGTATACTGAAATCAGTATCGTAAACCTTTCTCATAAAGGTAGGTTAGGAACTAGCCAAACCGAACGCTTGTGGACATTATGTAAGACTATGCGGATACTGTTTTTGTATTTGTATAGCAGTGGTGATTGAAGCAAGAAGCTCGGTTACTTGTAGCCGAGTAGTTCACGAAAATAGATGATCAGGTATAGGTTTGAGCTATACCTGTTTTTTTGTTTGGGAAAAATTCTGAGAGTACATGAAAAAAATTTAGGAGGACCATGAAAAATGGAATGGAGTTTATTATTTGTGTTAAACAGTATTTTGCTGGGAGTGGGACTTACGATGGATGCATTTTCTGTTTCTCTTGCTTTTCCGACAGAGCAGATATTTTAGGAGGCGTAATCTTGATTTTTATCGGACTGGAAATCTTTTTGAAAGGAGTTTTTTAAATTTTAACAGAAAAATCCCGGAAATTATGAAATTTCTTTCTATACGAATCCTAAGTTTGATGGTATGATATCTAAGTATCAAATAAAAAAGATGAGGTGAAAGAGAATGAAACAAAAAAGTGGATTCAGCGGTCAGATAGGATTCGTATTTGCTGCCGCTGGAAGTGCCGTGGGAGTCGGCAATTTATGGAGGTTTCCTTACCTGGCTGCGAAAGATGGAGGGGGACTTTTTCTGATTATCTATCTTGTATTGGTTCTGACCTTTGGTTTTACTTTACTGACTACAGATATTGCAATCGGACGAAAAACCGGAAAAAGTGCAATTTACGCTTATGAGTCAATGCGTAAAAAATGGAAATTTTTAGGAATCTTGACTTTCCTTGTTCCGGTATTGATTATGACTTATTATGCAGTTATTGGTGGATGGATTTTAAAATATATTACTATTTATTTGTTTAGTTCAGGAAAACAGGCAGTAGATGATAATTGTTTTACTTCCTTTATTTCTTCGCCATCCTCTGTGTGGTTTGGTGTTATCTTTATGCTGTTAACGGCTCTTATTGTTTATAATGGAGTCGAAAAAGGAATTGAACGAGTTTCTAAGTTTATCATGCCGATTCTTTTAGTCATGGTAATTGGAATTGCCATCTTTTCATTAACTCTGAAGAATACACTGGATGATGGAACAGTAAGAACCGGTATTGATGGTTTAAAAGTTTATTTGACTCCTGATTTCTCCGGGCTTACAGTGAGTCGTTTCTTACAGATTACACTGGATGCCATGAGCCAGTTATTCTTTTCTTTAAGTGTATCTATGGGTATCATGATTACTTATGGTTCTTATGTAAAAAAAGACGTTGATTTAAATAAGGCCGTATCCCAGATTGAAATTATGGATACCGGTGTTGCATTTTTAGCAGGGGTTATGATTATCCCGGCTGTCTATGTATTCTCTGGATTAGACGGAATGTCCGCCGGTCCTGGGCTGATGTTTGTTTCTCTGCCAAAAGTATTCTTCAGTATGGGATTTGCCGGCAGGTTAATTGGAATTGTATTTTTCGTGCTTGCCGGATTTGCAGCATTAACTTCCTGTATTTCTGTATTGGAATCTATTACTGCGAACTGTATGGAATTATTTCATGCAAAAAGAAAAATTACAACAAAAGTGTTATCTGTTATTTACTTAATTGCAACAGCAGTCATTGCTCTGGGATACAGTATCTTTTATGTGGAAGTCAAACTTCCGAATGGAAGTATCGGACAGTTATTAGATATTATGGACTATATCAGTAATAGTTTCCTGATGCCGTTTATTTCGTTGCTTTCTTCTATTTTAATCGGATGGATTATGAAACCGAAGTGGATTGCGGAAGAGATGGAATTAAATGGTGGCAAATTTGGCCGAAAAAAATTATATAACATTATGATTTGTTACATCATGCCGGTGATTATGACTATTTTGTTCTTACAGTCTACCGGTTTCCTGAATTTATTTATTAAATGATGAGAGAGTCAAAAACAGAGAGTTCCGGTTGAAAGGTTCTCTCTGTTTTTAATTTAACCAAATCAAGTAAGTCCCCTGCTTCAATTGCGAAAAGCAATAAGCAGGGGTGGGGACTTGCTTGTATCAGGAGGGGGCAAGCCCCTTCTGATAAGCTGCGTAGCAGCTATTTGGTTATGAGCAAGTAGCGAAGCGGATTGCGAATATCCACTTGACTGACAAAAAACCTCCAGTCCTTATGATTGCTTTTTTGCCATGCCTATGTTACACTAAGAGGTATATTCAAAAAAGAAGGAGAATATTTTTATGAACAAAAACAAGAAAAGAAGTACCTTCTCTGGAAAACTCGGTTTTGTATTGTCAGCAGCCGGTGCTTCTGTAGGCCTTGGAAATATTTGGCGATTTCCATATCTGGCAGCGAAATATGGCGGAGGAATCTTTTTACTGGTCTACATCATACTGGCACTGACATTTGGCTATACCATGATTATGGCAGAGAGTTCTTTAGGACGTATGACCAGAAAGAGTCCCGTTGGTGCATTTGAGCACTTTGGAAAGTCAAAGGGATTTGCAGTTGGAGGATGGATTAATGCAATTATTCCGATTCTGATTGTACCGTATTATTCCGTTATCGGAGGATGGGTTATTAAATATCTGGTGGGATATATAGGAGGACAGTCCAAGAATCTGGCTTCCGATGATTATTTTTCCAGCTTTATTTCAAATGGATTATCAACAGAAATCTGTTTCTTAATCTTTACCCTTGCCACACTTGGAATTATTTATGCAGGTGTGCGTAACGGAATTGAGCGGGTATCTAAATTTATGATGCCGATTCTGGTTGTATTATCAGTTATTATTGCAGTTTATTCTGTGACAAGACCAGGAGCAATTGAAGGTGTAAAATATTTCTTAGTACCGAATTTTAAAAACTTTTCCTGGATGACAGTAGTGTCTGCAATGGGACAGATGTTTTATTCTTTGTCAATTGCGATGGGTATTTTAATAACGTTTGGTTCTTATATGAAGAAAGATACTTCAATTGAGGAATCAACCCAAAATGTAGAAATTTTTGATACTGCAATTGCAATCATGGCAGGTCTTATGATTATTCCGGCAGTATTTGCTTTCTCCGGTGGAAATGCAGATACCTTAAATGCTGGTCCGGCACTGATGTTTATTACCATTCCAAAAGTATTTGCAAATATGGGATTCGGAACTGCGGTTGGAATTTTATTTTTCCTGTTAGTATTGTTTGCGGCAATCACAAGTTCCATTGCATTAACAGAAAGTGCAGTATCAACTTTTGAAGATGAATTACACTGGACTCGTAAAAAATCCACAGTTGTAATGGGTGCGATTATGATTTTACTTGGTACATTATCTTGTCTTGGCTATGGTCCGCTTGCCGGTATTAAAATCATTGGAATGCAGTTTTTGGATTTCTTTGATTTCCTGACAAACTCTGTTATGATGCCGATTGCAGCGATTGCTACTTGTCTGTTGATATCAAGAGTGGTAGGAGTCGATAAAATTGAAGAAGAAGTGGTACAAGAGGGACATCCATTTAAGAGAAGACAGATTTTCCGTTTTATGATTAAATACTTATGTCCGATTTTTGCGGCAATTATTTTGATCAGTTCAGTGGCAAATGCGTTTGGATTAATTTCCATGTAAATCAATAATATAAAAAAAGCTGTAGTGGAGTTAACACTATAGCTTTTTTTCTTCAAGAAGAATTTTTTTTAATTTTTGTGCAGCAATGCTCATTGGTCGTTTAGAATCATATACCATACATACATGACGTTTCGGAATCTTATCTTTTAGAGGAAGCTGAACAATATCCTGTTTTTGAAGTGCTTCTTTTGCCATCTCTTCTGGCAGAAAAGCAAGTCCCAGTTCGTTTTTTACCAATGGAAGAATCTGGTCAGTTGTTGCAGCTTCTGTATCGGGAATTAACTCGATTCCATGGGAAAGAAACAGGTTATAGTAAAAATGATAGGTGGCTGTTTCTAAGCCAAGACAAATAAAAGGATATTTTATCAGGTCTTTCAGAAAAAATTTTTGAGTGGCAAGGGAGGTAAACGTTTTCCCTCCGATTAAAATTTCCTGAAAAGATTTTAGTTTTAACTCTTTTAATGGTGCATCAAGCTGAGTTGGAGTTGTGACAACCGCAAAATCGATCTCACCGCTTCGTACAGAACGAATAGCTTGTGGAGTAGAATGATTACAGATTTTTAAACGAACACCGGGATAAGCGATATGAAATTTTTTTAGATGTTCCAGTAAATAAATATTCAGTGCGGTTTCACTTGCACCGATAGAAATGCTGCCGTGTTCTAGTCTAACACTGTCAGAGAGTTCTTCTTCTGCCAGCTGAAGCTGAGTCATGGCGGCAGAAACTCTTGTAAAAAGTCGTTCGCCTTCTGGTGTTAAACAGACTCCACGGTTTGTCCGGACAAATAATGTGCAGTTGAGTTCGTGTTCCAAACAGTTCATTGCACGTGTGATATTTGGCTGGCTGTTATTCAGAACATGGGCAGCTTTAGTAAAATTATTGTATTTTGCCACATAATAAAAAATTTTATAATATTCAAAATTTACATTCATATGAAAACTCCTTGACATATCAAAAAAATATTTCTATTATATCAATGATATCTTTTACTTATTCCTAATATGAAATTATAATCTTTTTAGAATAAAAAAACAAGAGAAATATAGGGAGATGGTGTTATGTCATTAGTATTACCACGAGAAGAAGAGGTTGAAAATATATTTTCGAGGATTCTTTCTTCAAAACAATCCTGTGAAAGATTAATGGAGACATTTTATGATCATTTATGTGATGACAATCGATATATGGATCCGGATCCGCATCATTTTGCGGAAGTTTTGCTGAATGCATATAAAAACGGAGATGTGAGTGCCCTTTTGCTTGAACTTTGTAATCGCAGTATGTTTGATTTGTTAAAGGAGTCTTATTTAATACCGAGACGGTTCCATGGAAAATGCGGGGAGAATCCCGTTCTTCTTACCGATGTGGACGGAGATTTATTAGAAGAAGAAAAAGCAGTTGTTTCAAAACATGAATATAAAAAATTTCGGGAAATTTATCAGATGCATAAAGCAGCTCCGCGTTCCAAATTATATCTGGCAGATGGATATAATCTGGTCAGATATTACACTTCAGGTATGAATATTTGCGAGAAACAGGAAAATAAAGAGAGAGGAATTCTCATCTTATATGCGCTTCCGGATACAAAGAAATTGAATCTGACCGAAGCACAGGCATATGATATTATCTGGTCTGTTTTCCACAAAATACAAAAAGAAGCATTTTCAGCTGTAGTATATTATGGTCAGGAAACAGGCAGTAAACCCGGAAAATCGTTTGATGAATTAGGCGTTCTTTTGCCAATTCATCAGTTTGAATCAAAAATGCTTCAGCATCTTGAAGTAATAGATGGACTGGTGCTGGCATGTCGAGAAGAAATGATAAAAATGGCAGGAACAGACAGCTTTGATTTATAGACGAAAAGAGGGAAAAATATGAGGACAAAAAAGAATGAAGCGACAATTAAGAAAAATCATATGGATGTCCTCTGGCATGAATATACGGATAAAAAAGATTTAACACCAATTACAGGGGCGAGTCTGTCAGAAAAAGCATCTGTAATTGGAAGAGTTGGAATTATGATGCTTGCCTGTGGCACAGGAGCATGGCGTGTCCGTAGTTCCATGAATGAATTATCGGAACTTATGAATGTCACTTGTACAGTTGATATTGGGTTAATGTCAATCAATTATACATGTTTTGATGGAAATGATAGTTTTAGTCAGTCTTTATGTCTGACCAATACAGGGGTAAATACGTCGCAGCTGAATCGTCTGGAAAAGCTGGTAAGCAATTTCGCAACAGATGAAATCGGGCAAAGTTGTGAAAAAATTCATTCAAAACTGGATAAAATTGAAAAAATTCATGGCCTCTATTCTCCTGTTATGTTAGCTGTATTCGCAGCATTGGCTTGTGGCGCATTTACTTTCCTTCTTGGCGGAGGAATTGTAGAAATGTTATGTGCATTTGCAGGTGCAGGAATAGGAAACTATATTAGGTGTAAACTTTCAAAACATCATTTTACGCTGTTTTTATGTATCATTTCTTCGGTATCCACAGCCTGTCTTACTTATACGGTTTTGTTAAAATTATTGGAGCTTATTTTTGCTGTGAATTTACAGCATGAAGCAGGGTATATTTGTTCAATGCTGTTTATTATTCCGGGATTTCCATTTATTACAAGTGGAATTGATCTTGCAAAGCTGGATATGCGTTCGGGAACAGAGAGGCTTGCTTATTCAATGATTATTGTAACGGTTGCAACGATGACAGCATGGATACTTGCTATGGTACTGGGGCTTAAACCAATACCATTTTTGCCTTTAGAGTTTGCCTTATGGCAGTGGATTGTGTTTCGTTTACTTGCCAGTTTCTGTGGGGTTTTAGGATTTTCTATTATGTTTAACAGCCCTATTCGTCTTGCTGCTGCCGCTGGTATAATAGGTGCGATATCAAATACAACGAGATTGGAGCTGATTGACCTCTTATCTCTGCCCCCGGCAGCAGCTGCTTTTATTGGTGCCTTTTTTGCGGGGATTCTTGCTTCAACGTTAAAAGGTATGGCAGGTTATCCAAGAATTTCCATTACAGTTCCATCAATTGTAATTATGGTTCCCGGACTATATCTATATAAAGGATTTTATAATCTTGGAATTATGAATCTGACAGCGGCAGCTTCGTGGCTTGCATCGGCACTGCTTATCATTTTAGCATTGCCTTTAGGACTTATATTTGCAAGAATTATTACGGATAAAACATTCAGGTACTGTACTTGAGTGAAAGAATAATAAATTAATTGGGGAGATAAAATGAGAACTTTAAATTTTCAACATGTAGGAAGACAGATGTCAGAATCATTTTTGACGGCCGCTGTACTGTCTATATCCGGCGGGCTTCAGGATGTGTATACTTATGTTTCACGAGGTGAAGTATTTGCAAATGCGCAGACAGGAAATATTGTATTATTTAGCCAGAATGTATTTGCATGTAACTGGGAACTTACGATTCGTTACCTGGTTCCGGTTTTGTTTTTTGCATTTGGAGTGGCAGTTGCGACGTGGATTCGTCAGTCTTTTCAAAATGCCCAGAGACTTCATTGGAGACAGATTATTTTACTGATTGAAATTGTTTTGTTGTTTTTGGTTGGATTTATGCCGGAAGAACAAAATCTGATTGCCAATGCACTGGTTTCCTTTTCCTGTGCAATGCAGGTTCAATCCTTTAGAAAAGTTGCCAGCTATGCATTTGCCAGTACAATGTGTATTGGCAATCTGAGAAGTGGAATGGAGGCATTATGTTCTTATCGGCAGAATCATAATAGACAGATGCTTTATAAATCATTCCATTATTTTGGAATCATTTTTTTGTTTGCATTAGGTGCAGGAATTGGAAGCAGGTTTATTCCAATATTAGGTATGCATACAATTTGGATTTCCTGTTTGCTATTGCTTGTCGGATTTATTGTAATGTTTAAACAGGAAGAACGCTAATAAGAAATGCCAGACAGCTCTGAAAATATGGCTGTCTGGCATTTCTTTTATTTAGTTACATAAAGAGAGAAACATTTCGTGGATTCTTAAATCGTTATCAAGTTCCGGATGAAAGGCAAGGGCAATCTGTTTTTGATAGCGGACTGCTACGATTCGTTCTTCTACAACAGATAAAATTTCGACTTCATCAGAAACCTGGGAAACGTAAGGGGCACGGATAAAAGTCATTGGAACTTCTCCGATTCCTTTTATCGTTGCGTTTGTATGAAAACTTCCAAGCTGGCGACCGTAAGCGTTTCGTTTTACGGTCATCGGAATCGTCTGAAGATGTACTTTGGATTCTGCTTCCAGTTTATCGGCAAGCAGAATCATTCCGGCGCAGGTAGCAAGAACCGGCATGCCATTTTTAATCTGGGATTTTATGATATCGAACATACCAAGTTCTTTCATTAATTTTCCCTGAACGGTACTTTCTCCTCCGGGCAGTACAATTCCATCATAGTGCTGATTTAAGTCCTCTGCTTTTCGCAGTTCAATACAGTCTGCACCAAGATGTTCTAATTTTTTTTCGTGTTCAATAAAAGCGCCTTGAACGGCGAGTACTGCGATTGTCATTATTTGCCTCTTTCTGCCATCAGTAATTCAATTTCCTGTTCGTTGATTCCGACCATGGCTTCTCCTAAGTCAGCGGACAGTTCAGCAATCATTTTTGCATCGGTATAGTTTGTAACCGCTTTTACAATTGCGTTGGAACGTTTTTTCGGGTCACCGGATTTGAAGATACCGGAACCGACAAAAACACCTTCTGCGCCAAGCTGCATCATAAGTGCGGCATCAGCAGGAGTTGCAACGCCACCTGCTGCGAAGTTTACAACCGGCAATTTGCCGTTTACATGAACATATTCAATTAATTCGTAAGGAACCTGCATCTGTTTTGCAGCTTCAAATAATTCATCTTCACGCATTCCTTTAATCTGAGCAATCGCACTGTTCATTTTGCGCATGTGGCGGACTGCCTGGACAACATCACCGGTACCAGGTTCGCCTTTGGTACGAATCATGGAAGCTCCTTCATTAATTCTTCTTAATGCTTCGCCTAAATCCTTTGCACCGCATACAAAAGGAACTTTAAAGTTTCTTTTATTGATATGATAAACATCATCTGCAGGAGATAATACTTCACTTTCATCAATGTAGTCAATTTCAATTGCTTCAAGAATCTGTGCTTCTACGAAATGTCCAATACGGCATTTTGCCATAACCGGAATAGAAACAGCTTCCTGAATTCCGCGAATCATTTTTGGGTCACTCATTCTTGAGACACCGCCTGCTGCACGGATGTCTGCCGGAATTCTTTCCAGTGCCATAACGGCACAGGCACCTGCCTCTTCTGCAATTTTTGCCTGTTCCGGTGTAGTAACATCCATGATAACGCCACCTTTTAACATCTGTGCCAGTTCTTTATTTAATTCATATCTGTTTTCCATTTTGAAAAGCCTCCTAAAAAATCATTTACGAAATCGCATGGGTAGATTATAATTCTAAAGTGAGTCTATTTAAATTGCCAAAATAAATATATTCAGTAAGGTCAGATTGGAGAGATAAGACAATATGCTTACTTATAATTTTTCAAATATAGGGTCAGATTCCCTTTATGAATATCTGTATAAATGCATCAAAAATGATATTTTACTGGGAAGTATTAAGGCAGGGGAGAAACTGCCGTCTAAGAGAAGTTTTGCAAAAAATCTGGGTATCAGTGTCATTACGGTAGAAAATGCTTATGAACAGCTGATTGCGGAAGGTTATATTTATTCCATTCCGAAAAAAGGATTTTATGTTACGGATTTTAAGCAGGTCATTGAAATTGAAAAGAAAACCTTTGTAAAGGAAATGGTACCGCTTACCGGAGGGGAAAATGCATATCTGGCAGATTTTACAAGTAATCAGACAGAGAGTGAATTGTTTCCATTTACCATCTGGACCAGAACAATCCGGGAAGTTTTAAATGAAAATCAGATGCAGCTTATGATTAATCCCCCCTGCGGCGGTGTGTTTTTTCTAAGAGAAGCCATTGCAAAGCATTTAAAAGAGTTCCGTGGCATGACGGTGTTACCGGAACAGATTATTGTAGGTGCCGGAACAGAATATTTATATGGCTTGTTAATCCAGCTTTTGGGAAATGAAAAGATTTATGCTGTGGAAAATCCGGGATATCGGAAAATTGGAAAAATCTATCAAAGTTATAAAGTGCTCTGTAAGTATATTGATATGGATGAGGAAGGCGTGGAAATTTCTAAGCTGGAAGAAAATCAAGTCGATATTGCACACATTTCGCCATCTCATCATTATCCGACAGGAATTGTGATGCCGGTCAGCAGACGCTATGAACTGCTCGGCTGGGCTGCAAAATCAGAAAATCGTTATATTATTGAAGATGATTATGACAGTGAACTGCGCTTAAGTGGTCAGCCGATTCCAACGCTGCAAAGCATGGATGTGTCCGACAAAGTGATTTATATGAATACCTTTACAAAAACACTTGCGTCCACCGTGCGTATCAGCTATATGATCCTTCCGAGAGAACTTTTTCAGCAGTATTATAAAAAACTGTCTTTTTATTCTTGTACGGTTTCTAATTTTGAACAGTATACGCTGGCAAAATTTATTGAAGAAGGTTATTTTGAAAAGCACATTAACCGGCTGCGAAATTATTATCATAATAAACGAAATACCATTGTAGAGACCATTAAAAAAAGTCGTTTGAACCAATATGTTTCCATTTCCGGAGAAGAGGCAGGAGTTCATTTTCTGATGAAGATTGAAACGAAAAAGCCACAGGAACAATTAATGGAGAACGCAAAAGCGCAGGGAATTAAACTGTCTCCATTGTCTGCGTACTATAAGGAAAATCGGGAAGAAATCCAAAACACTTATGTCATGAATTATTCTTCGATTGAATTGGAGAAGATAGAAATGGTAGTGACTCGCTTAGCAAAATGTTGTGAATAAAACATCCGGCATACAAGAAGCATACCGGATGGCTTTTACTACAGTTTCGGACCAGACTGACTGCGGTTTTTTAAGTATTCTTTTACACCCTCTACATCGTTGTAGGAAAAATGACGCAGTTCTTTGTCCGTCATCTGGCCAAGTTCTTCTAAGTCATAGCTTCCGGTGGCTGGACAGCTTGGTTTTAATTCTTCTGCAGTAAATCCAAATTCTTTGATTTGTTCCGGAGAGATATACTGGGTGACTTCGATTTTATTGCAGGATTTGCAGTGATAAACAGAAAATAATTCATTGTTCATAGTTGATAACTCCTTTAGTAGTCTTAGTTTTTTAATTAGCTTTGAAAATATATTATACCATGAGAAGAGAAAAAACACAGCCAATACTTGCAAAAAAGAAAAAAACGTTGGATACATCTCTGACAGTTATAAGGTAACAAAACGGCTACAAGCCCGGTAAACTAAGTAGCAAGAAGATAGATTTGCAATAGACATATTGCAAAAAAAATGTATAATAAAAAATAAAGATTCGTCAGCAAATCAGCCGAAGATCTAAGACGCAAAGCTGTAGAACCTGCAAAATAGCAGTAGCTTACAACGTTTAAGATGCATTGTCTGAAAAGACAGTGCTTTTTTGTTTTGAGAATATCGGATAAGGACAGGTAGCTAATAATTATAAAAGAAAGACGATGAAGGCAGGGATGGATGCACACCTGTCAAAACCGTTAAAGGTACCGGAACTGATAGATACAATCCGAAAATTCTGTGCTGGTAAGCAGACGTGTCAGTGACCGGAAAAAAATAACAGAGGAATAGCAGAATGAAAAAGGACAGCGAACTATATAAAAAGATAAGATTACATTGTTATATTGTTGGATTGATTGCTGTTTTGACAGCACTCATCGTTGGCGTTTTTCTGCTCCATAAGTTGGAAAAGGATGAAAAGACAACCGGAAAATATATGGCGCAGATCACTGAGAAAAGAGTCAGGGCAAGGCTGGATCAGTATATCATGCTCTCTGAACTTTTGGGAAATTATATCAGTGTAGGAGAAAATTTGGATGAAAATACATTTTCTGAACTGGCAGAAAAGATTCCGAATGAAGATGGAGTGATAAAGGCATTTGAACTGGCACCTGAGGGAATTGTTACAGATATTTATCCGAAACAGGGAAATGAGGGGGCTTTTGGACTGGATATGCTGCAGGAGCATGAACGGAAAAAGGATGCAATTCTGGCGAAGAAGAGCGGAAAATATACGCTTGGAGGACCATATCAGTTAAAGCAGGGAGGAACAGGAGCACTGCTTTTTAATCCGGTTTATCAGGACAATAATTCAGAACAGGGTGAGTTCTGGGGGTTTGTAATTCTGGTGATTGACTGGGATCGTTTCATTGGTGAGATAAATCTTGATTATTTAAGTGATGCAGATTTCTGTTACAGAATTTGGATCTATGACAGAGACAGCAGCGACCGGATTATTCTGGCAGAGAGCCAGAGCGATATGCCGGACAACATTCTGACAGTAGAATGTACAGTGCCCAATAATACATGGTATTTTGATATTATACCTTCAAGGGGATGGATTCCACGTTCTTACTGGATTATGTGTATTGCCATTTCTTATATATTCTCATTATTGATTGCTACAGTATTTTATTTGACATCCAGCAAAAAACACAGGGAAAGACAATATGAAGCAGAACTGGAAAAATCTGCTGAGCAGGCGAAAAATGCCAATGAGGCAAAAACAAGATTTTTATTTAACATGAGCCATGATATTCGAACTCCGATGAATGCAATTGTAGGTTTTTCCGATTTGTTGGAGAAGAATCTGCAAAATGAAAAAAAGGCAAAAGAATATCTGGGAAAGATACAGTCTTCCAGTAATCTTTTGTTAATGATCATCAATCAGGTTCTGGAGATGGCCCGGATTGAAAGTGGTACTGCGGTATTGCAGTTAAAAGCTGAGGATATGGATGCATTATTTCACAGGGTAAATACAGTGTTTGAAGAGGATATCAGAAAGAAGAACTTGCAGTATCATACCGTTTTAGATGTAAGACATCATTATGCTGTCTGTGATCAGACAAAGTTACAGGAGATCATGTTGAATATTATCAGTAATGCTATAAAGTATACTCCGGAGGGACATTCAATCCATGTAGAAGTACATGAGGCAGTATCAGAGAATCCTTCAAAGATACGTTGTATTTTCTCATGTGAAGATACGGGTATTGGTATAAGTGAAGAATATCTTCCGCATATCTATGAAGAATTTTCCAGAGAACATACCTCTACAGAAAACAAGGTGCCGGGAACCGGTTTGGGACTTCCTATTATCAAATCTATGATAGAGCTGATGGGTGGAAGTATTCAGGTAGAAAGCAGACAGGGTATTGGAACAAAATTTACGGTAGATCTTTCTTTTGACATGGCATCAAAAGAAGAGGTATACGGAAGTCGGAATGCCATAAAGACATCTGCAATTCACACAATAAAAGGGAAAAGAATTCTCATTGCAGAAGATAATGAGCTGAATGCGGAAATAGCGAAGACAGTTCTCGAAGATGCAGGAGCGTTAGTTACCAGAGTGGAGGATGGACAGCAGGCAGTGGAATTATTTAAAGAGAAACCGGCAGGAACATTTGATGCAATTCTGATGGATCTGATGATGCCTATTATGGATGGATATACAGCTACGAGGGAAATCAGGTCATTAGAACGTTCAGATTCAAAAACAATACCGATTATAGCTATGACAGCAAATGCATTCCAGGAAGATGCTGAAAAGTGCATTGCCGTGGGTATGAATGCTCATTTGGCGAAACCTTTGGATATTGAAAAAGTGATGATAACAATCTGTCGTTTAGTAAAAGAGTAAAAAAATTTGAAAGCTGAGCTTTTACTTGTTCAACTGTCAAACTTTCGAGAAGAGAAAAAACACAGCTAATACTTGCAAAAAAGAAGAAAACGTTGGATAATAAGAAAAAATGTATTCTCAGAATTCTTACTACACTTGATTTAAAGAATTTGAGAGTTTGTAAAACAATACAGGAGGTTTGACAGACATGAAAATAGGATTTGTAGGCTGTGGAAATATGGCAACCGCAATTATTGGCGGGATATTAGAAAAAGGAATCTTAAAAAAAGAGGATATCAAGGCATCTACGAAAACAGAAAACTCTGCTAAAAAAGTACAGGAAACACTTGGAATCGAATGTACAACCGATAATAAGAAGGCAGTACAGGATGCAGATGTGATCTTTTTAGCAGTAAAACCTCAGTTTTGTGAAGAAGTAATTCAGGAAATAAAATCAGAAATAAAATCAGAACAGGTGATTATTTCGATTGCAGCGGGAAAGAAACTGGAATGGTTGGAAGCACAGTTTGGAGCAGGTCATAAAATTATCCGTACCATGCCAAATACACCGGCGCTGGTTGGAGAAGGCATTACAGGTGTCTGCCCGAATAAAGAGGTTACAGAAAGAGAACTCGAAGATGCGCTGGTGCTGCTTCGTTCTTTTGGACGTGCAGATACCGTGACAGAAAAAATTCTGGATGTGGTTGGCGCAGTCAGCGGAAGCTCACCAGCATTTGTGTTTATGTTTATCGAAGCAATGGCAGATGGAGCAGTTGCAGAGGGCATGCCAAGAAAACAGGCATATGAATTTGCGGCACAGGCTGTATATGGAAGTGCAAAGATGGTATTAGAAACAGGTATGCATCCGGGTGAGTTAAAAGATATGGTCTGCTCACCGGCGGGAACAACAATAGAGGGAGTTGGTGTGTTAGAAGAAAGAGGCATGCGAAGTGCAGTTTCCGAAAGTATTCGTGCCTGTGTAAAGAAAACAAAACAGTTATAAAAATTCAAGTCGAACATTCGTGAGACTTGGCGCACGATTCTAGTCAGCACAAGCTGACAAATTCTTCTTAGAATCGCTGCGGTCTACACTTCGTTACGGTCCGCGCAGAACCATCGTCCACTGGACAATGTGCGCCCCACGGAGTGTTATCTCAGTCGGAGATCGAGATGATTTTGCAATATATAACATTGCAAAAGAAAAGCTCTCCTGTTAAAATAAAAGAAAAGGAATCATGGAATAGTTTTTATTTTGACAGAAGGGATGAAAATGGAACGAATTTTTCGATTAAGAAAACACTTCCGGAAGAGTAAGAATCCAGTGGCAAAGCTGGCAGGTGTTTTTTGTGGAGTGATTTTAGAATGTTATCTCTGGAAATTAGAGAGAAAGTATGGGATACAATTTGAAAAAGAACTGGATAAAAGGCAGGAAGAAACCTGGAGACGGATACAAAGACAACAGATGAAACAAAAGGGAAAAAAGCAGGAGCCTTAGTTAAATGGGCTCCTGTGTTTTACCGGCTGACAAGGTACTGTTATGATAAATTTTGGAAAAGGTGACATCTTCTCCAAACCAGTCCGGTGCAGTAAAAGAATTAGCCGAAGATTCGTCAGGAAATTCAACTTCTGCGAGAATCAGTCCTTCATAAGGGGCGTCAAATATATCTAATTCGATGGTATAAGTTTTAAAAGGAATAAGATAGCGGGTTTTGGATAAAATAATGCCGTCGGCTTTTTCTCTAAGATGATAGTAAGCCTGTTCATTTAACGGCAGATTGTATTCTTCTCTTACCATAAGTCCACGACCTTTATAAGTAAAGATATAATCGTCATCCTGTTTTCGGATTCGGATAACAGGGTCGGTGTTTAGATAGGCCTGTTCAATTTTGTGAAAAGAATATTCATTTAGGGAAAATGGCAGGTTTTTAATCAGATATTTTCTTTCGATTTCCATAAAATAAAATGCTCCTTTGATTTTTATATGATGATTGAAATATCATTTACCAGTATCGTATCATAATTTGAGAAAAAAGCAAACAGGAGGAATGTCACATGGCAAAAGTATGTGTGTTTTTAGCAGAGGGCTTTGAAGAAGTAGAAGGATTGACCGTTGTTGATTTGTTAAGAAGAGCCGGAGAAGAAGTGCTTATGGTTTCGATTGGAACAAGTCTTGAAGTGACGGGCTCCCACGGGATTAAAGTGAGTGCAGACCGGTTATTTGAAGAGGGAGATTACAGTGATGCAGATATGCTTGTACTGCCGGGCGGGATGCCGGGAACTCTGCATTTAGGAGAACACAAAGGTTTAACCGAATTATTGATAAAATTTAATGAAGCAGACAAAAAAATAGCAGCAATCTGTGCCGCACCAGGAGTATTTGGAGCAAATGGAATTTTAAAAGGCAGAAAAGCAACCTGCTATCCGGGATGCGAGGAAAAATTAAAAGGGGCAGTTCTTTCGGAAGAAGCAGTGGTACGTGATAAGAATGTGACAACAAGCAGAGGGGTTGGAACGGCAATTGCGTTTGCGCTGGAGCTGATTAGTCAGTTAGAAGGTGAAGTAAAGGCACATCAGATAAAAAAATCAATCGTTTATTAAAAAAATGCTGGTATTTTAAAAAACCTTGTGCTATACTGTGATAATGACTGTAAGTATGAAAAATGGTCTATTTATGGGCAGAAATGCATGAATACCTAATATGCATCAATACATATAGAATTCAAGGAGGAATCATTTAAAATGAGCGTACAGGTAGAAAAACTCGAAAAAAACATGGCAAAGCTGACAGTTGAAGTATCAGCAGAAGATTTTGAAAAAGCAGTAAACACTGTTTACAACAGAAACAAAAAAAGCATCAACATTCCAGGATTCCGTAAAGGAAAAGCTCCACGTGTTATGATTGAAAAAATGTATGGAGTAGGTGTATTTTTTGAAGATGCAGCAAATCTTTTGATTAATACAGAATATCCAAAGGCAGCACAGGAAAGCGAATTAGACATCGTTTCCAGACCAACAATTGACATTGTACAGATTGAAAAAGGAAAATCTTTCATCTTTACAGCAGAAGTTGCTGTAAAACCGGAAGTTACTTTAGGTGAATATAAAGGTGTAGAAGTAGAAGTATCCGCAGCAGACGTAACAGAAGAAGAAGTTGCTGCAGAACTGAAAAAAGAACAGGAAAAGAACTCCAGAACAATCGACGTAGACGACAGAGCAGTTGCTGATGGAGACATGGTAACACTTGACTTTGAAGGATTCGTTGACGGAGTTGCTTTTGAAGGCGGAAAAGGAACCGATTATCCGCTGACAATTGGTTCTAACTCTTTCATCCCGGGATTTGAAGAGCAGTTGGTTGGTGCAGTAATCGGAGAAGAAAAAGAAGTAAACGTTACTTTCCCGGAAGATTATCATGCAGAAGACCTCAAAGGAAAAGCTGCTGTATTTAAATGCACAGTAAAAGCAATTAAAGTAAAAGAACTTCCGGAATTAGATGATGAATTCGCAAAAGATGTTTCTGAATTTGAAACATTTGCAGAATACAAAGCTGATATCGAAAAGAACTTAAAAGAAAGAAAAGAAGCAGCTGCAAAACGTGAAAAAGAAGATAAAGTAGTAGATAAAGTAATTGAAAATGCACAGATGGATATCCCGGAAGCTATGGTTCAGCTTCAGATTGAGGAGCTGTTAAACAACTTTATCTCAAGACTTCAGCAGCAGGGACTTTCCATTGACCAGTACTATCAGTTCACAGGTTCTGACCGTGCAGCAATGGAAGAACAGTTAAGACCACAGGCTATGAAGACGATCCAGACACGTCTGGTACTTGAAAAAGTTGCAGAAGTAGAAGATATCCAGATTTCTGATGAAAAAGTTAATGAAGAAATCGCAAAAATGGCTGAAGCATACAAAATGACAGCTGAAAAATTAAATGAATTAATGGGTGACTACGAAAAAGAACAGATGAAGAAAGATTTAGCTGTTCAGGAAGCAGTTACTTTACTTGCAGATGCTGCAAAAGTAACAGAAGTCGTAGAAAATAAAGAGGCTTAATCAGTCCTTTGAACCTGTTTGACAGAATAGGAGGAGTTTCATGAGTTTAGTACCATATGTGATTGAACAGACAAGCAGGGGTGAGAGAAGTTATGATATCTATTCCCGCTTGCTGAAAGACAGAATTATCTTTTTAGGAGAAGAAGTAAATGATACAACTGCAAGTCTTATTATTGCTCAGCTTCTGTTCTTGGAATCAGAAGATCCTGGAAAAGATATTCAGTTATACATTAACAGCCCGGGTGGTTCAGTTTCAGCAGGATGGGGAATTTATGATACCATGCATTATATTAAATGTGATGTATCAACAATCTGCGTAGGTATGGCTGCAAGTATGGGAGCATTCCTTCTTGCAGGTGGTGCAAAAGGAAAACGTTTTGCTCTTCCGAATGCAGAAATCATGATTCATCAGCCATCTGGCGGTGCAAAGGGTCAGGCAACAGAGATTGAAATCGTTGCAAATATGATTCTGAAAACCAAAAAGAAACTGAATGAGACTCTGGCTGCAAATACTGGTCAGCCTTATGAAGTCGTTGCCAGAGACACGGAAAGAGATTATTATATGTCCGCAGAAGAGGCAAAGGCTTATGGTCTGATTGACAGCATAATTGAGTATAAAAAGTAAGACAAAAGATAAGACTCCTGCGCTTTGGCTCGGGGGTCTTTTCGCCATTAAAAAGAGAAGTAAAACAGAAAGGAAAAGAAATGGCAATGAAAGGAAATGAACCGAAAGTCCGCTGCTCATTTTGTGGAAAAACACAGGAGCAGGTGCGTAAATTGATCGCCGGACCAAACGGAACTTATATTTGTGATGAGTGTGTGGAAATCTGTGCAGAAATCTGTGCGGAAGAAAGTGCAGATTATGCAGAACCGATGAACGATGAAATTAATCTGCTGAAACCACAGGAGATTAAGTCATTTCTGGATGACTATGTAATCGGACAGGATGAAGCCAAAAAAGTACTTTCCGTAGCAGTTTATAATCATTATAAAAGAGTATTGGCAGGCAGTAATTCAGATGTAGAACTTCAGAAGAGTAATATTTTGATGTTAGGACCGACAGGTTCCGGAAAAACTCTGCTTGCACAGACACTTGCAAAACTGTTAAATGTTCCATTTGCAATCGCAGATGCGACAACACTGACAGAAGCAGGTTATGTAGGAGAGGACGTAGAAAATATTCTGCTTAAGATTATTCAGTCAGCAGATTATGATGTAGAACGTGCACAGTATGGTATTATCTACATTGATGAAATTGATAAGATTACCAGAAAATCAGAAAATACTTCCATTACCCGTGATGTATCCGGTGAAGGGGTACAGCAGGCACTGCTGAAAATTATTGAAGGAACAGTTGCAAGTGTTCCGCCTCAGGGAGGAAGAAAACACCCGCAGCAGGAATTTATCCAGATTGATACCAGCAATATTTTATTTATCTGTGGTGGTGCATTTGAGGGCTTAAATAAAATTATTGAAACCCGTATGGATACAAAATCAATCGGATTTAATACTGAGATTGCAGATAAAAAAGAACGAAATATCGGTGATGTGTTAAAAGAGGTTATGCCGCATGACCTTGTGAAATTTGGTATGATTCCGGAATTTGTCGGACGAGTACCGGTTATTGTCTCTTTAGATGCGTTGGATAAAGAAGCTCTGGTTCGTATCTTAAAAGAGCCGAAAAACTCTTTAGTAAAACAGTACGAAAAACTGTTTGAATTAGATGGCGTGAAATTAGAGTTTGATGAATCCGCAATTAATGCCATTGCAGAAAAATCTATGACAAGAAAAACCGGAGCGAGAGGACTTCGCGCTATCATGGAGAATACCATGATGGATTTAATGTATGAAATCCCATCCGATGAGACCATCCGTTCCTGCAAGATTACCAAAGAAGTGGTAGAGGGAACAGGAAGTGCCGAACTCGAACATGGAGAGATGCAGCCTCCGACAAGAAGAAGCAAAGGCGGACGCAAACGCAATAAACCGGAAACGGCATAAAAGAGGTATACATCAATGAAAATAAGGAGGTGTGGGAATTGAGTGACATAATGTATCATTTACCGGCGGTTGCCCTCAGAGGAACGACCATTCTTCCTGATATGATTGTTCACTTTGATGTAAGCAGAGAAAAATCGATTCAGGCGATTGAACAGGCGATGGTGCAGGACCAGAGGATTCTCTTGATTACACAAAAAAATCCTGAGACAGAAGAACCGGTTCAGGAGGATTTATATCCAATTGGAACAATTGCAGAAATTAAACAATTGGTAAAACTTCCAAAGAACATTGTTCGGGTTTTAGTAGAAGGAATCGAGAGAGCACAGCTGGTTTCTTTAGAAGAAAATCCAAATTATCTTGAGGCACAGATAGCGGTTTTTGAGCCGGAAGAAGACTTGGATGAAACAGTAAAAGAAGCAATGCTTCGCAGTATCAAAGAATTATTTGTACGTTATTGTAATTCCAATAAGCAGGTCAGCAAAGAACTTGCCGGTCAGATTTTGGAATTAGAGGACGTGGAAAAAGTTTTAGATCAGATTTCGATTCACATTCAGATTCGCTACGAAGAACGACAGAAGATTTTAGAGGCAGTCAGTCTTGAGGACCGTTATGAAATTGTAGGAATGATTCTTACAAACGAAATCCAGATTATGGAAATCGGAGCAAGACTTCAATCTAAAGTGAAAGAGCGTGTCGATAAGAATCAGCGTGAATATATTTTGCGGGAACAGTTAAAAGTAATCCGTGAGGAATTAGGCGAAGATAATTCTGCAACGGAAGCGGAACAATTTTTAGAAACCGTAAAGAAATTAAAGGCAAAAAAAGAAGTCAAAGAACGTATTACAAAAGAAATCAACCGGTTTAAAAATACTGTGGGAAGTCCGGCAGAGTCAGGGGTAATACGTACCTATATTGAGACGTTATTGTCTCTGCCATGGGACAAGACCAGTCGCGATAATAAGAACCTGCAGGGAGCGTATCAGATTCTTGAAGAGGAACACTATGGCCTGGAAAAAGTAAAAGAGCGTATCATGGAATTCCTTGCGGTACGGACATTGACGAAAAAAGGCGAAAGTCCGATTCTCTGTCTGGTAGGACCGCCCGGAACCGGAAAAACCTCCATTGCAAAGTCGGTAGCACATGCGTTGAATAAAGAATATGTCAGAATCAGCCTTGGCGGAGTGCGTGACGAAGCAGAAATCCGTGGACATAGGAGAACTTATGTGGGCGCAATGCCGGGTCGTATTGCAAATGGAATGATTCAGGCGGGAGTCAAAAATCCTCTGATGCTGTTAGATGAAATAGATAAAGTCAGCAGTGATTACAAAGGAGATACCTCTTCCGCTCTTCTGGAGGTACTGGATTCTGAGCAGAATCATAAATTCCGTGACCATTATGTGGAAATTCCTCTGGATTTATCAGAAGTGCTTTTCATTGCAACTGCAAATGATTTACAGACTATTCCGGGTCCGCTTTTAGACCGTATGGAAATCATTGAAGTCAGCAGCTATACCGAAAATGAAAAATGGCATATTGCAAAAGAACATCTGATTCCAAAGCAGATTAAGGCACACGGATTAAAATCAGCACAGCTTGAAATTTCTGATGAAGCTTTAAGAGAAATGATTACTGCTTATACAAGAGAAGCAGGTGTCAGAAGTCTGGAGCGAAAGATTGGAACAATCTGTAGAAAATCAGCCAGAAAAATCTTAGAAGAAAAAGAAAGCTGTGTAAGAGTAGAAAAAGAGAATCTGGAAGAATTTTTAGGAAGAGCGCGTTATACGTTCCAGAAGAAAAATGAAGAAGATCAGATAGGGATTGTACGTGGACTTGCATGGACCAGTGTTGGTGGGGATACGCTTCAAATCGAGGTGAATCTGATGCCGGGTCAGGGTGAGTTTGTATTGACCGGACAGATGGGAGATGTCATGAAGGAATCTGCACAGATCGGAATCAGCTATATCCGCTCAATTGCAGAGAACTATCAGATTGATGCAGAATTTTTTAAAAACAATGACATACATATCCATATTCCGGAAGGAGCGGTTCCAAAGGATGGTCCATCAGCCGGAATTACCATGGCGACAGCAATGCTTTCTGCAATTACAAAAATTCCGGTAAAAGCAAATCTTGCAATGACCGGTGAAATTACTTTAAGAGGTCGTGTCCTTCCAATCGGAGGATTAAAAGAAAAACTGCTTGCGGCAAAAAATGCCGGAATTACAATGGTACTTGTTCCGAAAGAAAATAAACCGGATGTAGAGGAATTAGAAAAAGAAATTACAGACGGACTGAATATTATCTTTGTAAGCTCTATGGAAGAAGTAATAAAAGAAGCATTTACGGGAGGTCAGGTATGATTATAAAAAATGTGTCACTGGACATTGTGTGTGGAATTACCAGCACACTTCCTGATACTGAGTTACCTGAGGTTGCATTTGCGGGAAAATCAAATGTGGGAAAATCTTCTTTGATTAATGCATTAATGAATCGTAAAGCACTGGCAAGAACCAGTGCTTCCCCGGGTAAGACACAGACCATTAATTTTTATAATATTAATGATGCCATGTATCTGGTAGATTTGCCGGGATATGGATATGCAAAGGTTTCGCAGTCAGTAAAAGAACAGTGGGGAAAATTAATTGAACGTTATCTCCAAAAATCAAAGCAGTTAAAAGCGGTCTTTTTGCTGATTGATATTCGGCATGACCCGTCAGCAAATGACAAAATGATGTATGACTGGATTGTACACAATGGTTATCAGCCGATTATTATTGCAACAAAAGTAGATAAATTAAAACGCAGCCAGGTACAGAAACACGTGAAGGCATTGAAACAAGGACTCGAGCTGCTTGCGGGCACACAGGTCATTCCATTCTCTGCCGAAACCAAGCAGGGAAGGGAAGAAATCTGGAAAATTATGGATGAATTGCTGTTTGAATGCAGCTAAGCATTCCCCTGCTTCAAGTGCGCGGAGCACTAAGCGGCGAGTGAGGGGGATGCTTCTGTCAGTGGGAGTTGAAAGCTCCCACTGACAGAGCGCGAAGCGACTGCGTTCATGAGCAAGTAGCAAAGCGGATTGCGAATGTCCGCTTTATAGCAGCTAAGCACTCCAACGCTTTACACCGTGCAATGCCTGAAAAAATAGAAAGGGTGCTGTGAAAAAGCAGTACCCTTTTAAAGTTTGGAGAAAAAGGATGTTAAAGGGAATTATATTTGATATGGACGGAGTGCTGATCAACAGTGAACCAGTACATTACCGTATCTGGAAAGAAGCACTTTTAACACGTGGAATTGAATTGGATTATGAGGTCTATAAACCTTGTATTGGTTCTACACTTGGATTTCTTATGAATCTTCTTCATGAAACCTATGGAATTGACAGAGAAGATAAGGCATTAGTGGATACCATGAAAAAGATTAAAGCGGAAACGGTGGAACGGGAGGGTATCCCGATGATAGAGGGCGTGCCACAGTTGCTGGAACGCTTAAAAAATGCTGGATACAAAATGGCGATTGCTTCTTCTTCACCGCTTTCTTATATTCAAATGGTTACAAAACGTTTAAATATTCGGCACTACTTTGATAAAATATTAAGTGGAGAGAATGTAAAGCATCCGAAACCGGCACCGGACGTCTTTTTGGCAGCAGCAGAGGAACTTGAATTAGACGTAAGTGAATGTCTGGTTGTGGAAGATTCTACCAATGGATGCCGTGCGGCAAAAGCGGCAAATATAACCTGTATGGGATATTTTAATCCGGATTCAGGAAAGCAGGACTTAAGTCAGGCGGCAATGATAATCGAAGGCTATGAAGAGATTGATGCCAGATTTGTGGAAAAAGTTTATTGCCACAATCACCATCTTCCAGCAGTGGTATGTGAGACCCCACGACTTTTAGTTCGGGAAATGTCAGAAGCGGACTTACCACAAATGCTTGCTTTAAATGAGCAGAATTCAACAGAAAATGCGGTTGAGGGAAAGGAAAAGACATTGGAAGAAGAAATCGAAAACTTCCCAAGTTACCGAAGATATATGTATGAATTGTGTGATATGGGCTATTGGGCAGTGATAGAAAAACAAAGTGGTAAAATTATCGGACGAGTGGGAATCGAACCGAAAATCTGGAATCAGGGTCGTTCTGTTGTGGAACTGGGTTATCTGATTGATGAAGCTTATCAAAGACAGGGATATGGATATGAAGCCTGCCATGCAATTCTTTTAGAAGCCAAAGAGCGAGGCGCAAAGTATCTTTACTGCCGGATTCATTCGGAGAACAAATCATCCATTGCACTGGCAAAAAAACTGGGATTTTTAAAAATCGATTATCATGTGGAACAGGATGCAAAAGAAATAGAAGTTTATCGGTATGTATGTGGAAATGACAGAGTGTTACAAGAGAGAGGATAGACGATGGGAATCATTAAAGCATTAAAGTTAATGCATGATTATTATAAATATGATGAAAATGGACATATAGAAGAAACACATCGTGCGCTCGATGACATTAATCTGGATATTGAACAGGGACAGTTTATTGCAGTTCTTGGACATAATGGTTCCGGGAAATCGACGCTGGCAAAGCATATCAATGCGCTTTTATATCCAACAGAGGGTGCAATGGTAGTAGATGGAATCAATACTTCTACGGAGGAAGAAATCTGGAAAGTACGTCAGAAAGCCGGCATGGTATTTCAGAATCCCGATAATCAGATTATTGGTTCGATTGTGGAAGAAGATGTCGGATTTGGTCCGGAAAATATGGGTGTGGAAACGGATGAAATCTGGAGAAGAGTCAATAAAAGTTTAGAGGCAACCGGTATGACGGCATATAGAAGTCATTCTCCGAATAAACTTTCCGGAGGACAAAAACAGAGAGTGGCAATTGCCGGTGTGATGGCAATGGAGCCAAAGTGCATTATTTTGGATGAGCCTACGGCGATGCTTGATCCAAACGGACGAAAAGAAGTGCTGCAGGCGGTAAAGGAATTAAACGAAAAGAAAGGCATCACAGTCGTTTTGATTACCCATTACATGGAAGAAGTGACTTTGGCGGATAAAGTATTTGTTATGGATAAAGGAAAAATTGTCATGCAGGGAACACCAAGGGAAGTATTTTCAAAAGTAGAAGAGTTAAAATCCTATCGTCTGGATGTACCGCAGGTTACTTTGTTGGCGCATGAACTGAAACAGGCAGGTGTGCCGCTACCGGATGGAATATTGACAAGAGAGGAACTGGTGAGTGCATTATGTCGATAAAATTAGAAAATGTAACCTATACTTACAGTCCGGGAACCGCTTATGAGATGCATGCATTAAAAGATGTCAGTCTGGAGATTCCACAGGGACAGTTTATGGGAGTTATCGGACATACCGGCAGTGGAAAATCAACGTTAATTCAGCATTTAAATGGACTTATCCGTCCGACTTCAGGAGTTGTTTCTTATAATGGGGAAGATATCTGGAAAGAAGGATATCCGCTTCGAAACCTTCGCAGTAAAGTCGGATTGGTCTTTCAGTATCCGGAGCATCAGCTGTTTGAAACAGATGTGCTTACTGATGTCTGCTTTGGTCCAAAAAATCTTGGAGCAAGTCAGGAAGAAGCAGAAGAAAGGGCAAGAATGGCACTTGCGCATGTTGGATTTCCAGAGAAATCTTATAAAAGTTCGCCATTTGAACTTTCCGGAGGACAAAAAAGAAGAGTGGCAATTGCCGGAGTTTTAGCAATGGAACCGGAAGTATTGATTCTAGACGAGCCGACAGCGGGTCTTGACCCAAGAGGCAGAGATGAAATCTTAGACCAGATTGCAATGCTTCACGAAGAACGAAAAATTTCGGTGGTACTGGTTTCACACAGTATGGAAGATATCGCAAAATATGTAGAGCGCATGATTGTGATGAATAAAGGGGAAAAAGCATTTGACGGAACGCCAAAAGAAGTCTTTTCTCATTATAAAGAACTGGAATCAATGGGGCTTGCAGCACCGCAGATTACCTATATTATGCATGATCTGCAGGCAAAAGGTCTTCCGGTTGATACAAATGCGACAACGATTGAGGAAGCAAAGAGAAGTATTTTAAGAGCACTGGAGAAACAGATACTATGATAAAAGATATCACAATTGGCCAGTATTATCCGGCAAAATCAATTTTGCATCGCTTAGACCCGAGAGTGAAATTTGTAGGAACAATTGCATTTTTAATCTCACTGTTTGTTGCAGATTCTTTATGGGGGTATCTGCTGGCCACAGCATTTTTAGCGGTGGTGATTGTACTTTCCAAAGTTCCGGTTAAATTTATGATGAAAGGTTTAAAGCCATTGTTTTTTATTTTTATCCTTACAGTGGCATTTAACCTGTTCTTAGTTCCCGGAAAAGTGGTTGTACAGATTTGGATTTTAAAGATTACAGAAGAAGGAATCCGTCAGGCGATAAAAATCGGAATCCGACTGATTTATCTGGTGATGGGTTCTTCTGTTATGACATTGACAACGACACCAAACCAGTTGACCGACGGTCTGGAAAAATTAATGCGTCCGCTCAACAAAATTAAAGTTCCGGTTCATGAAATCGCAATGATGATGTCGATTGCACTGCGTTTTATTCCGATTTTAATGGAAGAGACGGATAAAATTATGAAAGCACAGATTGCCAGAGGGGCAGATTTTGAATCGGGAAATTTAATCAAAAAAGCGAAAAATTTAATTCCGCTGTTAGTTCCGCTTTTTATTTCAGCATTTCGAAGAGCAGATGATTTGGCAATGGCAATGGAAGCCCGCTGTTATCATGGAGGAGACCATCGTACATCCATGAAACCATTAAAATATCAGAAGCATGATATTATGGCATATCTGATTTTACTGGTTTATCTGATTGCCGACATTGTATTGCGTATTATAGTATAATGTACTCTCGGAATTTTTTGAGTATATTGTTATAAATTAGTGGCAAAAACCCACAGGCTTGCCTGTGAGAGTAGTCAGAGGAGGAATAGAACATGAAACGGGTCATGCTTGAAATTGCCTATGACGGAACAAATTATTGTGGATGGCAGGTACAGCCAAATGGAATTACAGTTCAGGAAGTGATTAACCAAAAGTTATCGGAATTACTAAAAGAGCCGATTGAAACCATCGGAGCAAGCCGTACGGATGCAGGAGTACATGCACTTGGAAATGTAGCTGTGTTTGATACAAGTGCAAGGATGCCGGGAGAAAAAATTTCTTATGCCTTAAATCAAAGACTGCCGGAAGACATTCGGATTCAGATGTCAAAAGAAGTTGAACCGGATTTTCATCCTCGTTATCGAAACAGCAGGAAAACGTATGAATATCGGATTTTAAATAAAAAATTTCCGGTTCCGACAAAACGGCTGTATTCTCATTTTACTTATCTTCCATTAGACGTGGAAAAAATGCGAAAAGCCGGAGAATATCTGCTTGGAGAACATGATTTTAAGAGTTTCTGCGGAGCAGGGGCACAGGTCAAAACGACAGTGCGGACCATTTATGATTTTCAGATAAAAAAAGAGGACGACGAAATCTGTATGCGGATTACAGGAAGTGGTTTTCTTTATAATATGGTACGGATTCTTGCAGGAACGTTAATCGAAGTGGGAAGCGGGGCAAGAAAACCGGAGGATATGTTGGAAATCATAGAGGCGAAAGACAGAAAAAAAGCCGGAGCAACGGCACCGGCAAGAGGGCTTACATTAATAAAAATACAATATGAAGAATGAGGGAATTGAAATGAGAAGAAACGGAATGCTGCTTCCGATTGCGAGCCTGCCATCTCCTTATGGAATCGGTGGATTTTCAAAAGAAGCTTATGAATTTATTGACTTGTTAGAAGAAACGGGACAAAAATTATGGCAGATTCTGCCACTTGGTCCTACCAGCTATGGAGATTCCCCATATCAATCCTTTTCTACGTTTGCAGGAAATCCGTATTTTATTGATCTGGATACACTGGCAGAAAAAGGCTGGCTGACAAAAGAAGCCTGCGAAGCTTCTGATTATGGAGACAATGAATCCTACATTGATTATGGAAGAATTTATAATTCCAGATTTGTATTATTAAAACAGGCATTTTTAAATTCTGATATATTATCCGATGAAAAATTCACAGAATTTTGTAAAGCCAATCAACACTGGCTTCCGGATTATGCACTGTATATGGCACTTAAAAATCAAAATGATGGAAAAAGCTGGATTGAGTGGGAAGAAGAGATCCGTCTTAGAAAACCGGAAGCGGTAGAGTGTTATAAAAAAGAACTGGAAGAAGAATGTAATTTTTATGAATTTTTGCAGTATGAGTTTCATGAGCAGTGGACAAAAGTAAAAGAGTATGCACACAAAAAGGGAATTCAGATTGTAGGTGATGTTCCGATTTATGTTGCATTTGACAGTGCAGATACCTGGGCAAATCCGGAGTTATTCCAGTTAGATGAGAAAAATCTTCCGCTTGGTGTGGCAGGATGTCCGCCGGATGCTTTTTCTGCAACAGGACAGCTTTGGGGAAACCCATTATATAACTGGGCATATCATAAGAAAACAGGATATGACTGGTGGTTGAAGAGAATTGCTTACTGCTTTGATTTATATGATATTGTAAGAATCGACCATTTCCGTGGATTTGACGAATATTATTCGATTCCTTATGGAGATGAGACAGCCGTAAACGGACACTGGGAAAAAGGTCCGGGAATGGATTTATTTGACACAGTCAAAGAAAAGCTTGGTGAACTTGACATTATTGCAGAGGACTTGGGATTTTTGACAGAGAGTGTATTTCAACTCTTAAAAGACAGCGGATATCCGGGAATGAAAGTTCTGCAGTTTGCTTTTGACCCGAGTGAGGATAGTGATTATCTGACTTATAAATATCAGAGAAACTGTGTGGTTTATACAGGGACACATGATAACGATACAACCGCAGGCTGGTTTGAGAAACTTTCCGATGGAGACAGAGAGGTTGCCCTGCGTTACATGAATAGCTTTTACACTCCAAAGGAAGAACAGCACTGGGATTTAATTGCACTTGCGATGAGAAGTACAGCAGATACCTGTATTATTCCGGTCCAGGATTTTCTGGGACTTGGAAGTGAGGCAAGAATCAATATGCCGTCCACACTTGGAGACAACTGGAAATGGAGAATGACAAAAGGTGCATTTTCTGAAGAATTAAAAGAGAAAATCCGCCGTATGACAAAATTATACGGCAGATAAATATGTTTTTGACAATAAAAATTTAATGACAAGGAGAATCAAATCATGGCATTTAAAGAAGTAAAAGCAGAAGAATTGCAGATGAATCCATTTACAAAAATCGGAAAAGAATGGATGTTAATTACTGCAGGCAATGAAGAAAAATGCAATACAATGACCGCAAGCTGGGGTGGCGTCGGTATTATGTGGGGAAAAAATGCAGTAACGACTTATATCCGCCCACAGCGCTATACAAAAGAATTTGTAGATGCAAATGATACGTTTACGATTTCATTTTTTGATGAATCTTACAGAAAAGCATTAAATATCTGTGGAAGTGTTTCCGGACGTGACAAAGATAAAATCAAAGAAGCTGGTTTAACTCCATACTTTGTGGATGGAACAGCTGCATTTGAAGAAGCAAATCTGATTTTAGTGTGCAAGAAAATGTATCATGGAGACATTCTTCCGGAAAACTTTGAAGATGAAACAATTGATACAAAATGGTATCCACAGAAAGATTATCATACCATGTATATTTCAGAAATCCTGAAAGTGCTGGTAAAGGAAGACTAAGACGTTGGATAATCTGATTTTTAGTTTAAATGCAACCCTTCCTATCTTTTTTACAATGCTTCTTGGAAGCTTTTTTAAAAGAGTCGGGCTGATAGATGAAGCATTTTCGGCAAAGATGAATAAATTCGCCTTTGCTGTGGCACTTCCGGCTCTTTTGTTTCAGGATATTTCAGCAGTTGATATTCGTGAAAGCTGGAATGGCGGGTTTGTATTGTTCTGTTTTATTGCAACGTTTTTAAGTATTACAGGAGTGACGGTTTTGTCATTCTTTGTCGTAAAAAGAGAAGAACGTGGAGAATTTGTGCAGGGAGCATATCGAAGCAGTGCGGCAATTCTTGGAATTGCATTTATCCAGAATATCTATGGTACATCCGGAATGGCACCGCTTATGATTATCGGAACGGTACCGCTTTACAATGCGTTTGCGGTAATCGTCCTGTCTTTATTAAAACCGGGACAGAGAAAAATGGATAAAGCCCTGTTACAAAAAACTTTAAAGGGAATTGTTACGAATCCGATTATTCTTGGAATTGCAGCAGGTTTTGTGTGGGCTATTTTAAAAATTCCACAGCCGGAGATTCTGCAAAAAACAGTGAAAAATATGGCAGTGCTTGCAACTCCGCTTGGTCTTATGGCGATGGGAGCTTCTTTCGAGGGAAAAAAGGCGCTTGGAAAATTAAAACCGACTCTCATTGCAAGTGCTTTAAAATTAGTGGTGCTTGCAGCCATTTTTTTGCCGATTGCAGTCTGGCTTGGATATCGTGAATCAGAGTTGGTTGCAATCTTAGTGATGCTTGGTTCAGCTACAACCGTCAGCAGTTTTGTTATGGCAAGAAATATGGGACATGAAGGGGTACTGACTTCGAGTATTGTTATGGTGACAACACTGTGCTCGGCATTTACCCTGACCGGATGGCTCTTTCTTTTGAAAACGCTGGGTTTGGTATAGCCAGAAAAAAGAAAACGTGCTATAATGAGCGCAGACGTCGCAAAAATGGATGACGGTAGAAAGTACATAGCGAATAGACAGTAGAAAGTTGAGGAATCAAAACATGAGTCAGGAAAAAGTAGACCAGTATAAAAAAAATAAAGCAGTCCGTGGAAAAAATAAGAGAAAAAATAAAAATGATGAGAGTATGACACTCGTTGAAAAGCTGGGAATTACAATTGTTTCTCTGCTCTTAGTCGGCTGGATTGGATATTCTGCATATCAGGTTATCACAACACCGGATGAAGATGCAGAAGTTGTAACTACTCAGATGGATGTAACTGCAATCACAGATTATTTAAGTTCTTTAAATACAACAGATGCAGAATAATGAGTGGAGTCTCAGATACATTTGATTCAAAGACAGTGATTCAAAGAACAATTCATGGTGAAGAAAAAGCGGTTGCCACATGGTTCATGTGACAGCCGCTTTTTGTGCTGTTTATAAGAAAATCAAATGATTCAGATACCTTATAAATTATAATTTAACAACATTAGCTGCCTGCATTCCGCGAGCACCTTCTGTTAAATCATAAGATACAGCCTGTCCTTCTTCCAAAGTTTTGAATCCTTCACCTGTGATAGCAGAGAAATGTACGAATACATCCTGTCCGTCTTCTCCTGTGATAAATCCATAACCTTTTTCTGCGTTGAACCATTTAACAGTTCCCTTGTTCATAATGTTACCTCCATAAAATAAAAAAAATAAGTAGTTGAATTTCGGATAGAAACAAAAGAAAGCAGGACTTTCAAAATCTCCTTATATGAATAAAAAGCGGTCTTTAGAGAGTATATTCATTATAAATAAAATAATACAATCTCTAAAAACCGCTTAATTTACAATAATCAGAAGCTTGTGAAATGCACTTCATTATTTATATCCAATATTTCATTACAAGATTCAGTATATGCAAAAATGCCTTAAAAGTCAAGGAAAAAAGTATAATTGACGAAAGAATTTGTGTATGTTACTATTAAAACCAAAAGAGAATAAAATGTATTCTCAAAATCTTTCTGTACTTGATTTTGTAAGAAGATGAGAGTGCAGAGAAGGCGCTGGAGGAGAGGAGAGTCCATGAACATTTTAATTAAAAACGGACGGGTAATTGACCCCGCAACAAAGACAGATAAGATAAGTGATTTGTATATCGAAGCAGGAAAGATTAAAGAAATAAAAGATGAAATCAATCCGTCAAAACAGGATAAGGTAATTGATGCCAAAGGCTGTTATGTAATGCCTGGTCTGATTGACCTTCATGTACATCTGCGTGACCCTGGACTTACGTACAAAGAGGATATCGTGTCAGGCTCCAAAGCAGCGGCAAAGGGTGGGTTTACCACAATTCTTGCCATGCCAAATACCAAGCCGGTCATTGACTGTGCAGACCGCGTAAAATACGTGCATAATAAAGCAAAAGAGATGGCACCGATTCATGTACTTCAGATTGGAGCGGTTACAAAAGGACAGGCAGGAGAAGAACTTGCCGAAATTAAAGAAATGGCAGCTGCCGGGATTCCGGCAATCAGTGAAGATGGAAAAAGTGTAATGAATGCAGGATTGTACAAAGAGGCAATGAAGATTGCCGCTGAATGCAACATTCCGGTATTTGCACACTGTGAAGATAAAAGCCTGATAGAAGCAAAGGGCTGTGTCAATTCCGATGAATATACAAAAGAACTGGGATTACCGGGAATCAGCAATGCAGTGGAAGATGTCATTGTCGCAAGAGATATCTTATTGGCAAAAGAAGCAGGAGCAAAACTGCATCTTTGTCATTGCTCTACAAAAGACAGCGTAGAAATGATCCGCCTTGCAAAAGAAGAAGGGCTGGATGTGACAGGAGAAGTCTGCCCGCATCATTTTACTTTGACTTCTGATGAAATTGATAAAGATGATTCAAACTATAAAATGAATCCTCCGCTTCGTACCAAAGAGGATAAAGAAGCATTATTAGAAGGATTAAAAAACGATATCATTGATGTAATCAGTACAGACCATGCACCGCACAGCAGAGATGAAAAAAATCAGTCTATGGAAGATGCACCATTTGGAATTGTCGGATTGGAGACTTCTGTTGCACTTACAATTACAGAACTGGTAGAAAAAGGAATCATAACTCCAATGCAGATGGCAGAAAAGATGAGCTATAATCCGGCACAGGTAATTCATTCGAATAAAGGTACTTTAAAAGTGGGAGCTCCTGCGGATGTTACAATTATTGACCCTGAAAAAGAGTATGTCATTGATTCTATGACTTTCCTTTCCCGCGGGAAAAATACGCCGTTTAACGGCTGGAAAGTAAAAGGAATGGTAAAAGCGACTATCTGCGATGGCAAGATTGCTTATATGAATCAGGAAGCAGCAAAAAATTTTAAATAAATAGAACAATATAAGACACAAAAAGATGGAGGAAGAAAAATGATTAACAAACTGACAGAAAAAATAAAAAAGACTCATGCGCCGATTTGCGTAGGTTTAGACCCAATGCTTTCTTATGTGCCAAAACAGGTACAGGAGACTGCATTTAAAGAATATGGAGAAACCTTAGAGGGTGCCGCAGAAGCAATCTGGCAGTTTAATAAAGCAATTATTGATGCGACTTATGATTTGATTCCGGCAGTAAAACCGCAGATTGCAATGTATGAACAGTTTGGAATTCCTGGGCTGGTTGCATTTAAAAAGACCGTAGATTACTGTAAAGAAAAAGATTTGGTTGTAATCGGAGATATCAAACGAGGAGACATTGGCTCTACGTCTTCTGCTTATGCAGTAGGACATCTTGGAAAAGTTCAGGTTGGAACAAAAGAGTATGCAGGCTTTGATGAAGATTTTGCAACAGTGAATCCATATCTTGGTTCAGATGGTGTCAATCCGTTTATCGATATCTGCAAAAAAGAGAAAAAAGGTCTGTTTATTTTAGTTAAGACTTCCAATCCGTCCAGTGGAGAATTTCAGGACCAGTTAATTAACGGAAGACCATTATATGAATTAGTCGGAGAGAAAGTTGCTCAGTGGGGCGCTGACTGCATGGGCGATGAATACAGTTATATCGGGGCAGTTGTCGGTGCAACTTATCCGGAAATGGGAAAAGTGCTTCGTAAAATTATGCCAAAATCTTATATTTTAGTACCGGGTTACGGTGCACAGGGTGGAAAAGGAAAAGACCTGGTTCATTTCTTTAATGAAGACGGACTTGGTGCAGTGGTAAACTCTTCCCGCGGAATTATTGCAGCTTATAAACAGGAACAGTATGCAGAGTTTGGAGAGGCAAATTTTGCAGATGCATCCAGAAAAGCCGTAGAAACTATGGTGGCAGATATTGATGGCGCATTAACAGCATTAAAATAAGGGGAGAAAATCATGGCAAAGTTAAAGATGAAAAGTACTGTAATCGAGCAGAAGATGATTGCAGATGGAATCTGCAGTATGTGGCTTGATGCAAAAGAAGTTGCAGTACAGGCAAAACCGGGGCAGTTTATCTCTGTCTATAGTAATGATAAGAGCCGTGTGCTTCCAAGACCAATCAGTATCTGTGAAATTGACCGCGAAAAGGGCACACTCCGTATTGTATATCGTGTAGTGGGAAAAGGAACAGAAGAATTTTCCAAAGCAGAAGCAGGAGATTCTTTTGAAATCTTAGGTCCGCTTGGAAACGGATTTCCGATTGAAGAAGCAAAAGGTAAAAAAGTGCTGATGATTGGAGGAGGAATTGGCGTTCCTCCAATGCTTCAGACTGCAAAAGAAATCGAGGGAGAAGCGATTATTGTATCCGGATACCGCAATCAGGATTTATTCTTAAAAGAAGAACTTGAATCAGCAGGAACACTTTTTATTGCAACGGAAGACGGCAGTGTTGGAACAAAAGGAAATGTAGTAGACGCAATTCGTGAAAATCAAATCGAAGCAGATATGATGTTTGCCTGTGGACCAAAACCGATGCTTCGTGCATTAAAAAATTATGCACTGGAAAAAGGAATCCCTTGCTGGATTTCCATGGAAGAGAAGATGGCATGTGGAGTTGGAGCCTGTCTTGCCTGTGTATGTCAGTCTAAAGACGTGGATTCTCATTCTCATGTACACAACAAACGAATTTGTAAAGATGGACCGGTGTTCTTAAGTACGGAGGTAGAATTATAATGAATACAAAAGTAAATCTTGCCGGTGTAGAACTCAAAAATCCGGTTATGACCGCTTCCGGAACATTTGGTTCTGGCGCAGAATACAGTGAATTTGTAGATTTAAACGAGTTAGGTGCAGTTGTAACAAAAGGTGTGGCGAATGTACCGTGGCCGGGAAACCCAACCCCACGTATTGCAGAAACTTACGGCGGCATGCTCAATGCAATTGGACTCCAAAATCCGGGAATTGATGTATTTTGCAAAAGAGATATTCCGTTCTTAAAACAGTTTGATACGAAAATTATTGTAAATGTATGTGGAAAAAGTACAGAAGATTATTGTGAAGTAGTAGAACGTCTGGCAGATGAACCGGTTGATTTATTAGAAATCAATATTTCCTGCCCAAATGTAAAAGAAGGCGGAATTGCCTTTGGACAGAATCCAAAAGCAGTAGAGGCAATCACAAAAGAAGTGAAAAAATATGCAAAACAGCCGGTTATCATGAAGTTAAGTCCGAATGTAACCGATATTACAGAGATGGCAAGAGCAGCAGAAGCAGGCGGTGCAGATATTCTTTCTTTAATTAACACCTTAACAGGAATGAAGATTGATATTAACCGTCGTACCTTTGCGCTGGCAAATAAAACCGGCGGAATGTCCGGTCCATGTGTCAAACCTGTGGCTGTGCGTATGGTTTATCAGGTGGCTCAGACAGTCAATGTTCCGATTATCGGAATGGGTGGAATCTCAAATGCAGAAGACGCTCTGGAATTTATCTTAGCCGGTGCAACAGCAGTTTCCATTGGAACAGCAAATTTTGCAAACCCTTATGCAACAGTTGAGACGGTTAAAGGAATCGAAGAGTATTTAAAGAAAAACCAGATTGATGATATTAATACATTAATTGGTGCGGTAAAATAAAAAAATAAGAAATAAAAGAGACGGTATGTGAGTCGAGAGAGGACAGCATACCGTTTTTCTTTTCAATATATGAAACAGTGGCTATATGATAAAATGAGAAAAATTCTCAATAAGCATAGAGCATAATTGACAAACAATAAAAGTGATGATAAGCTATCCAAAGTTAGAAAGCTCTAACATCAGTAAGGAGAAAAAACGTGAAAAAAAAGATACTTGTATTATTTTTATTAAGCACAATGATTTTAGGAGGGTGTAGTACACAAAAAATCACCGATAGCAGCAGTCAAAAAGAAGAGGCACAAGAGGCGAAAAATCAGGACATCAGTGAGGAAAGTACCGATGGTGAAGCAGATGAAAGCCAGGAGGCAAGTAAGGATGTTTTTGCCATGGATACTTACATGACGGTAACTGCTTATGGAAGTCATGGAGAGGAAGCGGTGGAAAAGGCAGTTACGGAAATTGAGCGTCTGGATGGACTGCTTTCCACAGGAGAAGAGTCAAGTGAAATTGCGCAGGTCAATGCCAATGGCGGTGGAACCCTGGGAAAAGATGCCTCTTATCTGGTGGAACGTGCATTGGAGTTTGGGAAATCCACAGGTGGAGCATTTGACATTGCCATCTATCCGATTATGAAAGAATGGGGATTTACCACAGGAGATTTCAAAGTTCCTTCTAAAGAAACATTGGATGGTCTTTTGGAAAAAACGAAATTATCGGATGTTGTGTTTGATAAAGAGACAAGTACCATATCTTTTAAAACCGATGGAATGGCGATCGATTTAGGCGGAATTGCAAAAGGATATACTTCTACCAGAATTATGGATATCTATCGGGAATGTGGAGTAAAAAGCGGTCTGGTGAATCTGGGCGGAAATGTACAGGCACTTGGCACAAAAACAGATGGAAGTAAATGGAGAGTTGCCATTCAGGGTGTAGAGGATGATGACAGCTATCTTGGTGTGCTTTCGATTTCAGACAAAGCAGTCATTACTTCTGGCGGTTATGAGCGCTATTTTGAGCAGGACGGGGTTACTTATCATCACATTATTGACCCGACTACCGGATATCCGGCAGACAGCGGATTATTATCGGTGTCAATTGTGAGTGCAGATGGTACGATGTGTGATGCGTTGTCCACTTCTCTGTTTATTATGGGAAAAGATAAGGCAATTGAGTATTGGAGAGCACACAGTGATGAATTTGATATGATTTTATATGATAAAGAAAATAAAGTTTATGTATCAGAGGGTATTGCAGAAGATTTTACTTCTGACTTTGATACAGAGGTAGTAAAGAAGGAGTAACAAAAGTTTATGAGCATACTGAAGAAACTAAAAAGTCTGGCACCGGCATTATCAGCAGTTGTTGTAGCTGCCTGTATCGGCGTTTCTCTTCACGGATATTCCACACCGGTTTATGCGGTTGATATTCCGGAAACAACGAAAAATCAGACAGATGAAGATGCATCTGAACAGGAGAATGCAGATACAGCTGAAAAAGAGAAAAAAGAGGATAAGAAAAAAGACGAGGACAAAAAAGAAGAACAGAAAAGTACAGCAAAGGGTTCTTTTGATGTATCAGATGGGACGTATTACGGAACAGGAACCGGATTTGCGGGAAAAATCAAGGTTGCGGTTACCGTAAAAGATAAGCAGATTACAGCAATTGAGATCGTTGAAAATGAAGCCGATGATGATACGTTCTTCAGTCGTGCAAAAGGAGTCATTGATAAGATTATCTCCGGACAGACGTTAGAGGTAGATGTCGTATCCGGTGCAACTTACAGTTCAAATGGAATTATCAGTGCAGTAAAAAATGCCCTGACGGGGGCAGCAGACAGCGGAACACCGGCATCAACATCAGCAGGTGCTTCAGGTGGAAGTTCTTCACCGGCAGGGGGGTCTTCTTCTATCTCAACGGTACAGGATGCATCTGCCTACGCAGATGGAACATATTATGGAACAGGAACCGGATTTTCCGGAGCACTTACAGTAGAAGTAGTGATAAGCGGAGGAAAGATTTCTTCCATACAGATTATGGATACTTCCGATGGAGATAGTTATATTCAGAGCGCTTCGGGATTGATTTCCAATATTATTGCAACTCAAAGTACAAATGTAGATACCGTATCAGGAGCAACCTACAGTTCGGTGGGAATCATTGAAGCGGTCAGAAATGCGTTAAGTCAGGCAGCAATTTCTTCTGATGGAAATTCTAATTCACAGAATACCAATTCCTCTTCAAACGGAAATGGACAGAACAGTAATAATAACAGCAGTGATAATACGACAGCAGTAACCGGAAAATTTCCATATAAAGAGGGCGTTTATTATGGAACAGCGGAAGGGTATCTCGATGATATTAAGGTAGCAATTGTCATTCAGGATAAGACCTTAAAAGCAGTTGTGATTGTAGAAGAAAATGACGATGAGACCTTCTTTAAGCGTGCAAGAACAGTTGCAGAAAATATGGTGAAAAAACAGACGGTAGATGTGGATGTTGTATCAGGAGCAACTTATAGTTCAAAAGGAATTATTGGTGCGGTAAAAGAAGCATTAAAAGAAGCCGAAAAAGCAACAAAAGGCGAGAATGATAACAGCAATAACAATAATAATAATAATAACAACAGCAATAATAATAACGGAAACAACAGTAACAATAACGGTAATAACAACAATAACGGAAACGATAATAACGGCAATGATAACAATGGCGGAAATAATGGAGATAATGAAAATCCAGATGAAACGAAATATATTTATGCCGATGGAGAGTACACCGTAATTGTACCGTGCCTTCCAAATGAAGATGGAGATTTTGAAGCATATAGTCTTACAATGAAAGTTACGATTTCAAAAGATAAGATTACAGATATTTCCGAAATTAAAGGCGATGGAAGTTCAGACAATGACGCTTACATAAAACGGGCAGTACAGGGAACTTCCAAACTTCCTGGTGTGGTAACACAGATTCTTGAAAAAGGAACACTGGAAGAGATTGATACAGTTTCAAGAGCAACCTGTTCTTCTAACTCCATTTTAGAAGGCTGTAACCTTGCATTAGAGACAGCAAAAAAAGTACAGTCCGGCGAAGATACTGGAGAGGATTCGGGTCAGGATGATTCTAATCAGAATACAGAAGAAAATGCAGGAGACGAAACACCATGAAATCACTTTTAGTCAGATTTATCAATGTGGCAGTAATTGCCATAGCAATTGTCGGTTATAACGGGATTTTAACGAACAGAGAGAAAACCGATGAAATTGCAAAATTAGATGCACAGTTAGAAAGTGAGAAACTTGCAAGAAAAAATGCGGAAGAGCAGGCTGTGCAGGGAAAAACAGAAGATACACAGACGGCTGCAGATGCTTCAGAGGAAAGCGAAGGTGCTTACAAAGACGGTACTTATGAAGGAGAAGCTGATGGATTTGGCGGACCGATTCAAGTAAAAGTAACTGTGGAAAATGGTGAAATTACGGATATTGAAGTGGTATCTGCGGAAAAAGAAGATGGAGCTTATCTGACAATGGCAATGGATGTGATTCCAAATTTAATCGAGGCTCAGTCAGCCGATGTCGATACGATAAGCGGAGCAACATTTAGTTCTACCGGAATCATCAATGCGGTGGAAGCAGCATTAGAAGAGGCGGTGTAGGTAGAATGAAAAAGATAGATGTAAAAAACCTTTCAAAAAAACAAAAAAAACAATTAAATACCTGGCTTCGGGCAGTGATTCAGTTGTTATATTTCCTGTTTTTACCATCAGCCTTTACTGCAGCGTTTGGTGGCGTAAAATATATGTTTACGCAGATTGGAGTGGAAGCAAAGATTGAGCTGACTTCCTTTGTGGCAGTTTTACTTGTCTTATGTGCGTATACAATTGTATTTGGGCGTTTCTTTTGTGGATTTGCCTGTGCATTTGGAAGTTTGGGAGACGCACTGCATGCGATATATTTAAAAATCTGCAAAAAACTTAAGAAAAAACCGGTTTCCCTAAAAAAAGAATGGGAGCAATGGCTGATTTTACTAAAATATGTATTACTTGCAGGGATTGTGCTTGCGTGCTTCTTTGGCGTCTATGGAAATGCAAGAGGAACAAGTCCATGGGATGTATTTTCCATGATTCATGCAGGAAACTTCCGGCTTTCGGCTTATAAAATCGGAATTGCGGTACTGATTCTTCTTATGATTGGAATGGCATTCATAGAACGCTTCTTCTGTCGTTTCTTTTGTCCGATGGGAGCAATTTTTTCTTTGCTTCCGATTTTACCGTTCTTTTCTCTTGAGAGAAAAAGAGAAAGTTGTATAAAAGGATGCAGTAAATGTACAAGAAGCTGTCCTGCAAAGATTGAGTTAAGAGAAGCAAAAACAAGTATCGTACAGGGTGAATGTTTCCAGTGCCAGAAATGTATTGATGGCTGTCCGAAAGGAAATGTAACCTGTGGTGTTGGCATATTAAAAGGAAATGAAATTGGATTTACTGTATTTAAGGCAGTTCTTTTACTTTGCCTTTTCATGTGGCTTGGAATTTAACCGATAGATGTCAGGAGAAAATTTGTGAGTAAAAAAATTTCACTTTGCGCCATGTTAATTGCACTGGCTATGATTTTTAGTTATGTGGAAGTATTAATTCCATTTAATTTTGGAATTCCCGGAATCAAACTTGGAATTGCGAATTTGGTAATTGTAGTCGGTTTATGTTTTTTGAAACCACACGAAGTATTCTTAGTTTCTGTTTTAAGAATCCTTCTTGTGGGAATCTTATTTGGAAATGGAATGTCTTTGATTTACAGTATTGCCGGAGGAATGTTTAGTCTGGCAGTCATGCTGATTTTGAAAAAATCCGGTGGATTTTCCATTTTAGGAATTAGTGTTGCAGGAGGTGTGGCTCACAATATTGCACAGCTTACAGCGGCAATGCTTGTAGTGAGCAACGTTCATTTGATTTATTATTTACCGGCACTATTAATTGGCGGGGCTGTTACCGGCACTTTAATTGGAATTACGGCAGCAAAAATCTGGGAGTGCTTGAAAATAGCAGGAAAAACAGCTCCCATCAATCATTAATTTTTTTTGATTAAAAGTTAGAAAATGCTAACTTTTGATAGATGCTATAACATTAAAAGGAGGAACCTATGAGCAAAAAGAATGAATTTCAGACAAAAGCACTGGCAGCTGTGATGACGGCATCTATGGTAACAGGAATGGCACCGGCATCTGTTTATGCAGCAAGTGGAGAACAGGTGGCAAAGGATGGTACTTATACCAAGACAGAACACGTAAAAGACGGGGAAGGAGATGGATGGACAGAGTATGACGTTCAGGTGAGTCTCACAGTAGAGAACGGAAAATTTAAAGATATTACTGTAACTCCGTCAGAATCTTACAATGATGAAAGTAAAACTTACTTAAACTGGGCAGTAGATGCGAATACACCGAAACGTGTAGGAATCCGTACCAAACTATTGAATCAGAGTGCAACAGAAAGCACTATTAACAGCTGGGACACTGTATCGGGAGCGACATATACTTCAAAGGCAATCAAAGAAGCGGCACTTGCAGCAATTAAGAGTGCACCGGCAGCGGATGCGGAAGTAAAGATTGATACAACAGCGCTGGAAAGTGCAATTGCAAAAGCAGAGGCATTACAAAAAGACAGTTATACAGAGGCTTCCTGGAATGCAATGCAGGAGAAATTAACAGCAGCAAAAGATGCACTGACAAAGAAGGAATCTCAGGATGCAGTGACAAAAGCAGCAAGTGAATTAGAGACAGCAATTTCAGAATTGGAAGCAGCACCGGTTACTCCAACAGAAAAAGTAGAATATGTTTTAATGAACATTCCGTATGCTGATTTCTATGCATCCGAATTAAATAACAGTGTAGCAGTTGACTCCGTTTCTTCCGCAACCTTAAACAAGACAAGAACAAGCAGTCTGGTAGGCGGTTCTTATCATGTAAGCCAGGGCGGAGAAGATATTACGGGTATTGTATTCCCAGTTAAAGTTCCGGAAGGAATGGATTTATCTAAATTTAAACAGGTAACAGATTCTGATTCTGTAACCATTTCCGTAACAAACCGTGGACAGACAAAAGAAACAACTTATACAGGAAAAGATGCCTTATTTGAAAATGCAAGCTATTCTTATTATGTACTTTCCGAAGCACCATCTTACTACAAAGAAGCAACAGTAGATGCAAGCGGAAATGTAAGCTTTGGAAAAGTACAGGGCACCGTAAATAAAGTAAGTGGTGTAACAGGAAAATTTAAGACAACAAGCAAATATGGGGATTATCAGCTGAATTTAGATGGAATTACATTTGATACCGATGAAATCAGTGCCGTTGTATTTAGTACAAAAGAAGGTCATGACTATGGTATGCGCCATCTGGAAAATGTATGGAGAGGAAACGAAATTGCATGGTGCACCGGATTTACTACAAGTGTACATGGCTGCCCGACCTCGTCTGAACACTATGCACAGATGATGGGAGAAACCATCGATAAAGTAACTTATTATACAACAAATGGTATCTATGAAATGGATTTAGATGATATTTATGTTCCGGTAAAAACATCTGCCACGTTATCTGTAGATAATGCTTTTGTAAAGAGTGGAGAAACAAAAGTTAACTTTGAAAATCTGCCATCTGATTATGATGCAGAATACAGTGTAGAGGGACTGGATGCCAAAGTTGAAAATGGAGTGCTGAAATTTAACAATGCAGCAAAAGGAAAATACACTTTAGTTGTAAAAGATAAAAAAGGAAAATATGCAGATATGAGTGCAGACTTTATGCTTCAGACAGAAGACATGCCGGCAACTTATGATGCAGAAAAGGCAGCACTTGTAACAGCAGAAGGATTTAAGGCAGAAGACTTACAGGAATATGTAAAGAGCATTACAAGTGTAGCTGTAAATGGAAAGAGCTATGCAGCAAGCGGACGTGGCGCAACTGTCATTGTAAATGAAGATGGAAGTATTAAAACAGATGCAGCACCATTTGCAAATGGTGCAGGAGAGTATCAGATTGTAGTAAGTGCAACCGGATATAAAGATTTAGAATTTACTTATACAGTAGCCGCTGAGAAAGTAGAATATATTTTAATGAACATTCCTTACGCTGATTTCTATGCGGCAGAATTAAATAACAGCGTAGCAGTTGACTCCGTTTCTTCCGCAACCTTAAACAAGACAAGAACAAGCAGTCTGGTAGGCGGTTCTTATCATGTAAGCCAGGGCGGAGAAGATATTACGGGTATTGTATTCCCAGTTAAAGTTCCGGAAGGAATGGATTTATCTAAATTTAAACAGGTAACAGATTCTGATTCTGTAACCATTTCCGTAACAAACCGTGGACAGACAAAAGAAACAACTTATACAGGAAAAGATGCCTTATTTGAAAATGCAAGCTATTCTTATTATGTACTTTCCGAAGCACCATCTTACTACAAAGAAGCAACAGTAGATGCAAGCGGAAATGTAAGCTTTGGAAAAGTACAGGGCACCGTAAATAAAGTAAGTGGTGTAACAGGAAAATTTAAGACAACAAGCAAATATGGGGATTATCAGCTGAATTTAGATGGAATTACATTTGATACCGATGAAATCAGTGCCGTTGTATTTAGTACAAAAGAAGGTCATGACTATGGTATGCGCCATCTGGAAAATGTATGGAGAGGAAACGAAATTGCATGGTGCACCGGATTTACTACAAGTGTACATGGCTGCCCGACCTCGTCTGAACACTATGCACAGATGATGGGAGAAACCATCGATAAAGTAACTTATTATACAACAAATGGTATCTATGAAATGGATTTAGATGATATTTATGTTCCGGTAAAAACATCTGCCACGTTATCTGTAGATAATGCTTTTGTAAAGAGTGGAGAAACAAAAGTTAACTTTGAAAATCTGCCATCTGATTATGATGCAGAATACAGTGTAGAGGGACTGGATGCCAAAGTTGAAAATGGAGTGCTGAAATTTAACAATGCAACAAAAGGAAAATATACCTTAGTTGTAAAAGATAAAAAAGGTAAATATGCAGATATGAGTGCGGACTTTATGCTTCAGACCGAAGACATGCCTGCAGCTTATGATGCAGAAAAGGCAGCACTTGTAACAGCAGAAGGATTTAAAGCAGAAGACTTACAGGAATATGTAAAGAGTATTACAAGTGTATCTGTAAATGGAACGAGTTATACAGCAAGCGGACGTGGTGCAACTGTTATTATAAATGAAGATGGAAGCATTAAGACAGATGCTGCACCATTTGCAAACGGCGCAGGAGACTATCAGATTGCAGTCAGTGCAACCGGATATAAAGATCTGGAATTCACTTATACAGTAGCAGCTTCTAAAAAGGAATACAAATATGTCTACGCAGGATTAAGCTGGGCAGAATACTGGGCATCTGAAGGAGTCTACCTTGCAGAAGGAAGTAACCTTGCTTCTTCATCTGATGTAGCAGACAAAAAAGGTGAATTAGATAAAGGTGCATTTGATACCGTATCAAGAGCAACCACAAATCATGGTTTACATAGAGGAAGTTATCAGTGCACAGCCGTTATCTATGATACAGACGGAAAAGAATATCCGGTATCTTACTGGAATAGTTCTTCCGAGGCAGTTTTAACGGATGGAAGTGTGATTACATTCAACAAAGGAACCATCACCTATAATGAAAACGGTACAGAAAAGACTGCAACCATGAAAGACTATGAAGTCAAAGGAATCAAGTATGTACCGGTAAAAGTGAAGACAGCAGACTACGATGAATTTTGCAAAAAGTATCAGGTCGTAGAAAATGCCGGAACATTAGCAGGTGGTTTTACTGAAAAGAATTTGCAGGCTTATACAGAAACAGCAGAAGTAACAGAAAAAACAAACGGTTTAAAAGAAGCAACTAAGAATGAAGACGGAAGCTTCAGCTTTGGAGCAAGAGCAACCGGAAGTGACTCCGGATTAAAAGGCAATGCTCTGAAAGTAGCAGAAGGAATTGAACCGGAAGTAAAAGCAGCAAATGGCTCTTATGGTGAATTCTTGAGAGTAGACTTAAATGGAAACTATGGCGGACTGGGAGCCGGAATGTATGCAACCCGCTGGACCTACTATGGAAACGACAGTACTTATACAACCGCTCTTGCAAGCTATGGAACCAAATTTGCAGCAGATAACTGGATGCATAAATCAATGGGAATCCAGCTTGGTTTAACAGATTCCTTACGTTGTCAGTTACCGGCAGGAACAGACGGAACCGGATACTGGGAGTTAACCGTATATTCAATGGGATATGAAGATTATACTTATAAATTCCAGGCGACGGAAGAAAATATCGTAAAACCGGAAACAGGCGAAATCTCAACAACGGAATTAGAGGCAGCAATCGCAAAGGCAGAAGCATTAAACGAAAGTGATTATACAAGTGAATCCTGGGCATCCATGCAGACAGAATTGCAGGAAGCAAAAGAGGAACTGGCGGCAAAACACAGTCAGGCAACAGTCGATGAGGCAACCAGCCACTTAAATGCAGCAATTGAAGCACTTGTAAAAGCAGAAACACCGGCAGAAGTTAACACAACAGAGCTTGAAAAAGTAATTGCATCTGCAAAAGCATTAAAAGAAGCAGATTACACAAGCGAAACCTGGAGTGCATTAAAAACAGCACTGGAAACAGCAGAAAGTGCACTGGAAAAGAAAGAATCTCAGGAAGCAGTTGACAATGCCACAAAAGACTTACAGGCAGCAATCGACGGACTGAAAAAAGCAGAAACACCGGCAGAAGTTAACACAACAGAACTTGAAAAAGTAATTGCATCTGCAAAAGCATTAAAAGAAGCAGATTACACAAGCGAAACCTGGAGTGCATTAAAAACAGCACTGGAAACAGCAGAAAGTGCACTGGAAAAGAAAGAGTCTCAGGAAGCGGTAGATAATGCAGCAAAAGACTTACAGACAGCGATTGATGGACTGAAAAAAGTAGATAATTCTAATAAAGGTGACGACAACAAAGATAATAACAATAAAAACAATAACAATAAAAACAATAACACCACAAATACCAATACAACCAATAAAGGTACTACAACAGGAACATCTACAACCAATAAAGGCACTACAGGCACAACTGCTACAACAAACAAAGGTACAACAAGTACAAGCACAGGAACAACAGGAAATAAATCCACCGGAACAACCTCTACAAGCAGCAATGCAAAGACAGGTGACCCGACAAGTATCTGGGGATGGATTAGTCTTGCAGTGACTTCTATGGGAGTTGGCGGATTTTCCTGGAAAGCGAGAAAAAAATCAAGAAAGGATGAAGAAGAAAAGTAAAAAAGAACACGGTTAAAAATACAAGGTTGTTCTACTCCAAATAAAATAACCTCTGGAAATGAAAAGCCGGATGTTTTCTCAAATAAGAGAATTCATCCGGCTTTGCTTTTTAGAGAAAATCTTTCACAGGCTGAAGACTTCGCTCTAAGATTCCATTAATATAAGCAATACAAGTTCCATAATTGGTAATTGGAATTTTGGCATCTTCGGCACATTTTAAGCGGTATTTCATTTCCCGTTCATTTAACATGCATCCTCCACAGTGAACAATCATTTTATAGGAAGATAAATCCAGAGGAAATTCAGTTCCGCTGGTAAATTTAAATTCGATTTCTTTTTTCGTATAATTGCGAATCCAGTTCGGAAGTTTTACTGTTCCGATATCATCGCACTGGCGGTGATGGGTACAGCCTTCTGAGATCAAAATGCGGTCTCCATCCTTTAAAGAATCCAGAGCAGAAGCTCCATCAACTAAAGTCTTTAAATTTCCCTTATAGCGCGCAAATAAAATAGAAAACGAGGTCAGTAAAATATCATCCGGTGTAACTGCAGATACTTTTTTAAAGACCTGACTGTCTGTAATCACCATTTTAGGCTTCTTTCCAAGTGAGTTTAATGTCTCTGCCAGCTCGGTTTCCTGTACAACGATTGCACTTGCCTTTGCTTCTAAGATATCACGAATGGTCTGCTGCTGAGGAAGAATCAGCCGCCCTTTTGGTGCGGCAGAATCAATCGGAACAACAAGTACAACAAAATCCAGAGGGTTTAATAAGTCTGCGACGATAGATTTTTGAATGGTATCTTGTGATGCTTGTTGTGCAAGCAGTTCTTTTAATTCATGAATGTGCTCCCCGGTTTTGGAACTGACTAAAATGGCAGAATCTGAATCTGGAAGCGGTAAATCTTCTAAGTTACAGTTTGGACAGATATCGGATTTATTTACTACAATCACGCAAGGAATTTCTTTTTCATGGATTCTTTTTAAAATCTCAGAATCTTCTTTTGTGACACCTGAGGAGGCATCAATTACAAGTACGGCAATATCCGTTTTGTTTAAAATCTGATATGCCTTTTGAATACGCAGTGCCCCGAGTGTTCCTTCATCGTCAAGTCCCGGAGTATCAATGATAACGACCGGACCTAAAGGAAGCAGCTCCATTGATTTTAAAACAGGGTCGGTAGTTGTGCCAAGTACATCGGATACAATCGCATAATTTTGTCCGGTAATGGCATTGATCAGGCTTGATTTTCCTGCATTTCGTTTCCCGAAAATGCCGATATGAGTACGATTTGCCGAAGGGGTTTGATTTAAATTAGTTGTCATAAAATCTCCTTTGTAGACGTGTCTGATTCTCCATCTACTACGTTAGAATCGGAAATCATTTCCTGTTCCATTTTCAATATCCTTTAAGTGTTCCACTACGAGATTGCGGATTTTTTCTTTTGGAATATTGACCAGTTCTTTTTCAATTAAGGCATCACCAACTGCTTTGGTTTCTGGAGAAGCGTAGTCTACCAGATATTCTTTTAAGGTCATTAAAGCATTTGGATGACAGCAGTTTTGAATCTGCTGATTCTTACAAAGCGACATAAAACGGTCTCCGGTACGGCCTTCTCTATAACAGGCAGTACAGAAACTTGGAATATATTCCATATCCATCAGCCATTTGACAACTTCATCAAGACTTCTGGTATCGCTGACATCAAACTGTGCGGAACTTTCGTCCTCCGGTTCTTCTTCCGCGTAACCGCCGACACTGGTACGGGAACCGCCACTGATCTGAGAGATACCAAGGTGAAGCACACGTTCTCTGCATTTCTGGCTTTCTCTTGTGGAGACAATCATTCCGGTATAAGGGACTGCGATACGGATACAGGCTACAATTTTTGCGAAAGTATCATCACTGATTCCATTTGTAAAAGAAGAAGCGTCGATATCATCCGCATTACGCAGACGAGGCACACTGATGGTATGAGGACCGACACCGAATCTTGCTTCAAGATGTTCAGCATGCATTAACAGTCCGGCAAATTCATAACGGTATTTATCAAGACCGAATAAGACACCAAGACCGACATCGTCAATTCCACCTTCCATTGCACGATCCATCGCTTCAGTATGATAGTTGTAGTCATGTTTTGGTCCGGTTGGATGAAGTTCCAGATAACTTTCTTTGTGGTAGGTTTCCTGGAATAAAATATAAGTTCCGATACCGGCTTCTTTTAATTTACGATAATTTTCTACGGTTGTAGCGGCAATGTTGACATTGACACGGCGGATGGCCCCGTTTTTATGCTTGATGCTGTAAATGGTTTTGATACATTCCAGAATATATTCAATCGGGTTATTTTTTGGGTCTTCACCGGCTTCAAGGGCAAGACGTTTGTGACCTAAATCCTGTAAAGCGATAACTTCTTTTCGGATTTCATCCTGAGTCAGTTTCTTTCTCGGAATATGTTTATTCTTTGCATGATAAGGACAGTAAGTACATCCATTGATACAATAGTTGGAAAGATAAAGCGGAGCAAACATAACAATACGGTTTCCATAGAAGTCTTTTTTGATTTGCTCTGCCAGGTGATAGATTTCCTGGTTTTTTTCCTCAGATTGACAGGCAAGTAAAACAGAAGCTTCACGGTGAGTCAGACCTTTTCTTAGTTTCGCTTTTTCAAGAATCGAGTCGATTAATGCTTCATTATTTTTATTCTCGTCTGCATAAGCAAGAGTTTCTAAAATTTCCTCATGGTTAATAAATTCATCCGCAATTGTGGATGCCGGATTGTAAGTATACATTTTTAATTCCTCCATATAAAATGATAGTGATTAACTTTTGGTGTAGATTGTTTTACTACTGACGCCGGGCAACATTCCGATTTTTCCGGAAAGAGAACTAATGATATCATTTGGAGCATCAAGGGCGACACTGATAATGGAAATATTTTTTTCCCGGTAAGGGACTCCCATTCGTCCAATGATATAAGAACTATACTGGCTGAGCAGATGATTGAGTTTTTCAACAGAATCATGAGAAGTAAGAATAATTCCAAGTAAAGCAATTCTGGTGTCCTGCATGTTAAAAAATCCTCCTTTCTTTGACAATAAAAGAACAAAAAAAAATCTGCGCAAAAGCGCAGACAGACGAGTCAATGATACAGAATTATACACATTGATGCCTTCTTGCGCAGGAAAAACCTTAACAATCAGTAATAATGTCAGAAGTAGTATAACACAAAACTGGTGAAAAAGTAAATGATATTGTGAAAATAAATACAAATTGATAAATTTTAAGAAAATAATTGTGCAAAATGTGAAAATGGTGTATAATATAATCATTGTAACACAGAAGAGGTGGAAAAAGTAATTTAAAATATAAAAAACAAGGAGGTATTGTATGTTAGACCAGTCATACTACGAAGTGGCGGACAGAATCATTGAAAAATATGGTAAAAAACCGTCATCACTCATTCCTGTTATGCAGGACATTCAGGCAGAGTACCGCTATCTGCCGGGAGAACTTCTTACTTATACCGCAAAACAGATTGGAGTAACCGAAGCAAAAGCTTACAGTGTTGCAACTTTCTATGAGAACTTCTCTTTTGAACCAAAAGGAAAATATGTGATTAAAGTCTGTGACGGAACCGCCTGTCATGTGCGTAAATCCATGCCAATTCTGGAAGAACTGTATAAGCAGTTAGGATTAGGCAAAAAGAAACACACCACCGAAGATATGATGTTTACAGTTGAAACCGTTTCCTGTCTCGGAGCTTGTGGACTTGCTCCTACTTTGATGGTAAACGAAGATGTTCATCCAAAAATGTCACCTGAAAAAGTGATTGAGCTGTTGGAAGAATTGAGAGGTGAAGGCGCATGACAATTACGAATAGAGCGGAACTTGATAAATGCAGAGAATCAGCAGAAAAGCAGTTAAATGCTTATGACTGCCGTATTTTAGTCTGTTCAGGCACCGGCTGTATTGCAACCGGTTCCGAAAAAATTTATAAAAAAATGCTGGGAATCGCAGAAGGCGCACCGGGTGTTACCATTGAATTCGGACCACATGATGAGAAAGAACATGTGGGTGTAAAAAGAACCGGATGTCAGGGCTTCTGTGAATTTGGTCCGCTGGTAAGAATCCAGAAAGGTGACCATGTCATTCAGTACATAAAAGTAAAAGAAGACGACTGTGAAGAAATCTTTGAAAAATCCGTTGTTGGAGATGAAGTGATTGAACGTCTGCTTTATGCAAAAGAAGGTCAGTCTTATGTGCAGCCGGATGAAATTCCGTTTATTGCAAAACAGACCAGAATCGTCTTGGAAAACTGTGGAAAATTTGATGCAGAATCTTTAGATGAATATATGGCAGCCGGCGGTTTCAGTGCTCTCGAAAAAGCGTTATTTGAAATGACACCGGAACAGGTCGTGGAAGAAGTCGATTTATCCGGTCTTAGAGGTCGTGGAGGCGGTGGTTTCCCTGCCGGTAAAAAATGGAAACAGGTCGCAAATCAAAAAGTAAAAGAACGCTATGTCGTATGTAATGGTGACGAGGGTGACCCTGGAGCATTTATGGATGGTTCCGTAATGGAAGGTGACCCGTTTAAGTTAATCGAAGGTATGATGATTGCGGCTTACGCAGTTGGTTCAAGCGATGGATATATTTATGTACGTGCAGAATATCCGAACTCTGTAGCAAGACTGCATCATGCAATCGATGTTATGGAAGAGAAAAATCTTCTGGGCGAACATATTTTAGGAACCGATTTCTGCTTCCATATGCACATCAATCGTGGAGCCGGAGCATTCGTGTGTGGTGAAGGTAGTGCCTTGACCGCTTCCATCGAAGGAAATCGTGGTATGCCAAGAACGAAACCACCAAGAACCGTAGATAAAGGTTTGTGGGCAAAACCAACCGTATTAAATAATGTAGAAACTTATGCCAACGTACCGAAGATTATATTAGAGGGACATGAATGGTTCCGCACGATCGGTACAGAGGGAAGTCCTGGAACAAAGACCTTCTCTTTAACCGGTTCAATCGAAAATACTGGTCTGATTGAAGTTCCGATGGGAACCACCCTTCGTGAAATCATTTATGATATCGGTGGTGGATTAAAGAACGGTTCTGAATTTAAAGCGGTACAGATTGGTGGACCATCCGGTGGATGTCTGACCGAGAAACACTTAGACGAACCACTTGACTTTGACTCCGTTAAAAAATTTGGTGCTATCGTAGGTTCCGGCGGTCTGGTTGTTATGAACGTAGACACCTGTATGGTAGAAGTAGCCCGTTTCTTCATGAGTTTCACACAGCGTGAATCCTGTGGTAAATGTACTCCTTGTCGTGAAGGTACTAAGCGAATGCTGGAAATCCTTGAAAAGATTGTAGCAGGAAAAGGGGAAATGGAAGATTTAGAGCGCCTCGAAGAACTTGCAGAGATGGTAAAAAATATGTCTCTTTGTGGTCTTGGAAAGAGTGCACCACTTCCGGTACTTAGTACCATTCGTATGTTCCGTGATGAATATGTGGAACATATCGTAGATAAGAAATGTGTTTCCCATACCTGTAAGGCAATGCAGAACTACTATATTAATCCGGATAAATGTAAAGGCTGTACCAAGTGTGCAAGAAATTGTCCGGTTTCTGCAATTTCAGGAGAAAAGAAAGCACCACATGTAATCGACAATGCAAAATGTATCAAGTGCGGAAGCTGTAAAGATAACTGTAGCTTCGACGCAATCGAAATCAGATAGGAGGACGAGCTATATGGGAATTATGACAATCGACGGCAGAAAAGTTGAGTTTACCGACGAGAAAAATGTCCTTTCTGTCATTCGAAAAGCTGGAATCAATGTTCCTACTTTATGCTATCAGCCGGAGCTTTCCATTTATGGAGCGTGCCGTTTGTGTACAGTAGAAGATGAGAGAGGTAAATTATTTGCCTCCTGTTCAGAAATACCGAGAGATGGTATGGTAATTTATACTAATACCAAGAGATTAAAAAAATATAGAAAAATGATTGTAGAGCTTTTGCTCGGAGCACACTGCAGAGATTGTACGTTGTGTGACAAGAGCGGAAACTGTGTCCTTCAGGATTTGGCTTACCGCCTTGGCGTAAAAGAAGTACGCTATGAAAATACAAAAGAAGAACAGCCGTTAGACTGCAGTTCTTACTCCATTATCCGTGACCCGAACAAGTGCGTATTATGTGGAAACTGCGTACGTGCCTGCCGTGAACTTCAGGGTGTGGAAGCACTTGGAATCGCATTCCGTGGAACAGAAGCAACGGTTATGCCGGCATTTAACAAAGGTCTGGGAGAAACAATGTGCGTAGGCTGTGGACAGTGTAGAGTAGTCTGTCCGACAGGCGCAATTACCATCCGTTCCGATATCGATGCAGTATGGGATGCACTCGAAGACCCGGATACCAGAGTGATTGCACAGATTGCACCGGCAGTGCGTGTGGCAGCAGGAGACGCATTTGGACTTCCAAAAGGAAAGAGTTCCATGGGTAAAGTGGTAAGTGCACTTCACCAGATGGGATTTGACGAAGTTTACGATACCGGATTTTCTGCTGACTTAACGGTTATGGAAGAATCCGCAGAGTTCTTAAACCGTGTGAAAAACGGTGGAAAACTTCCACTTATGACATCCTGCTGTCCGGCATGGGTAAAATTTGTGGTAGATCAGTATCCGGATTATAAAGACAATATTTCTACCTGCCGTTCCCCACAGGGAATGTTATCCGCAGTTGCAAAAGAATGGTACCGTGATCCGGAAAGAGCAGAAGGCAAACGTACTGTGATGGTATCTTTCATGCCTTGTACCGCAAAGAAAATGGAAATCAAACGTCCGAACAGCTTTACAAAAGGAGAACAGGATACGGATCATGTGCTGACTACAACCGAACTCGTTCGTATGATCAAGAGCGCTGGAATCGACTTTGCAAATATGGAATGCGAAGAACCGGATATTCCGTTTGGAATGGCTTCCGGCGGTGGTAAAATCTTTGGTGTTACCGGTGGTGTAACAGAAGCGGTGCTTCGTCACCTTGTACCGGCACACGATACCGAAACCTTAAAAGCAATTTCCGAGTTTGGTATGCGTGGAGAAGAAGCAATCAAAGAATTTACAATTCAATATGAAGGAACCGATATCAATATCTGTGTTGTAAGCGGACTGGCAAATGCACATGAAGTATTCCGCCGTATGAAAGCAGGAGAAGCAAATTATCATTTAATTGAAGTGATGGCTTGTAAAGGCGGATGCGTTATGGGTGGCGGACAGCCTGTAAAAGCAGGAGAATGTGTAAAATCTGTAAGAACAGAAGGACTGTATGAAGTAGATACCGAATCTGCGATTAAAGTATCCGATGATAATGCGGATATGGAGAAATTGTATGCAGAATTCTTGAATGGAAAGACACATGAACTGCTCCATAATGAAGGATATTAAGAAAATAAAATGAGATATAGTTAAAGGCTTTACCCAAAGAATTATTGAAGTAGAGATAGTGCTGCTACGCACCTTATAGGTCAAAAGAAATGTGGGAAGGGGCACACCCACCAATAATTCTTTGGTTTAGCAAATGTAGATTATTGTAAAACCAGATAAAAAACGAAAAGAGTTTTTTATCTGGTTTTTTTTAAAGGTGATACTGTGTATAAAAATAACTGAGTGTGACGGAGCTTTTTGAATTTAAAAACGGAAAGCTCCGTCATTTTTGTTTTCTCCTAAAAAAAGACAAAAATAGTATTTTTTGGTTCTAAAATTCGACCTGTTGCATATATTAATAAAAAAAGACATCTTAGATTCTTTCTATCCAAGAAGTTACCCCTGTTTCTACCATATTTTCCTGTCGTTTCGGATAATTTTGACTAGTTTCCTGACGATTTATAATTTCCGAATCCGGAAACCGCAGGATAGTGATTTGGCTTTGCTTGAAACTCATGGACAGATGAACATAGCGGTCCATTGTGATTTTGACAGAAGAATGTCCAAGCATCTCACTTAAAGCCTTAATCTGCATCCCCGATTCCACACAGCGAGTTGCGAACGTGTGACGCAGTGTATGAAAATGAAAATCCCGAATGCCACAACTTTTTAAAACCTTTTTAAAACGGCTGGTCATCGTCCGAGGCTCTATGGGAGACGAATTTCCAGATAAAAGATAATCTGATGACTGGTAATTTCTCTCAATCCGTTCCAAAATTGGAAGCATCTGAGGATGCAGAGGAACAGTTCGTTCCCGCTTGTTTTTGGGTGAACCGAGATATAATACCGTCTTAGGTTCTCCGAAATATTGTTCTTTGTTTTGAATTCGCTGAAGAGTGTGACGGATATGAAGTACCTGTTCTTTCAAATCAATGTCCTCCCAAGTAAGAGCACACAGCTCACCAAGACGAATCCCACTGAACAATGCAAGCTGAATTCCAACAGTGGTTAAGGAATCCTTAGATTTTAGATATAAGAGAAAATCATAAGACTCACTGTCAGAAAGAACATCGAGAGGATGCTTCTCCTGATTAGAAATCGGATTTTTACATAAAATCGGCAGACTATTTTTTGTATGCTTCAAGCTTCCATTAATAATCGTATTGATGGTATGCAGAGAACTTCCAGAAAGACTTTGAGCCAGATGTTCCACCAGGTTATCATAAGTATCCTGATGAATTTCACGTACATAGAGCGTGTTCCATTCAGGAAGAATATACTTCTCCAGAAAATTTTTATACTTGATATAGGTCGCTGGCTTCCAACGCCTGGAAGAATCTGCTAACCATTTGTAAGCAGAATCCGAAAATAAAGCAGTAGAAATCGTTGTTTCATTTGACAAAGTAAGCATTTTTTCATAATTGTTTTTTAGAAAAAGAACTTTTCTGTAAGTCGATGCATACAGATACTTGAAATGTGGACGGCCATTAGACTTTTTTCCAAGAAAGACTCGTGCTTCCCAACGTCCATCTTTTCGTTTATAGATGTTTTGACCTGTTCTCATAGGAAACCTCCTTAGTTGTGAAACTTTGACAAGCTTTCTGACGGTGATTAGAAGTGAGAATGTTAAGATATCGTTAAAAGTGCATAAGAAAACTTTGCAAATGACTTAAGAATTTAAGAAAAATGTCAGAAAACATTGACAAAAACATGAATTACAGTTATTATAAGACATGTAAAGGCATCTTAGATAGAAAGAATCTAAGATTACCGTGCAATAATCCTATTAGTATTATGACAGGATTGATAGAATTTTATACAGAAATGTTGGAAAATGTGTACGCTTATAAGTATTGATAATACTTAGAACGGAATCCGGTTAGAATCCGGAGCAGATCCTTTCCCTGCTGTAAGGACAACGAAAGATGTAAAAGGTCACTGAATGAATCAGATTTGGTAAGACACATCGAGTAGGTTAATTGGTCCTGAGCCAGAAGACGGAGCGTAATAAAACATTCCCGATATTTAAGAAAATTCGGAGGCCAGGAACGAATTGACTGAAGCATAAGAATAAACAGTATCCTTTATTATCTGATTAAATAGATGTGGAATACCTGTAGTTCGAGGATGAGAAATCAGTTCGTATGACCTTTCGGTTGTACGGGCTTTTTTTATTGTCATGACAGACAGCAAAAGGAAGGAAAGTGAAAAAGTCATGATAATGAAACCTTACAGTCGCACAGTGGAAAATAAAATACTCCCCACGCTGTGATGACTTAATAAGAGGGAGAAAAAATGGAGGTATAAAACCATGCAAACAAAAAAAGTAGTTTCAGTATTATTAGCAGGAGTGACAACACTGTCTATGGCTATGCCGGTATTGGCGGCAAATGGTGACCCGAATCTGGTAGTAACACCGGATACTCAGTATTCTACACCAATTACATCTGGTTCTAGTGTAACACTTGGATTAATGCCAGCAAACGCTTATTATCAGAGAACTGGCTTTGATTCAGAAGATGCAGCAAAAAGTGGACTGAAAGTTGATAGCGTTAATTTTGGTGGAAATAAACTCACAGGAGTTTATGAGTATGGTGCTAAACAGACAACAGATGGTTGGGCTGGTACTGTAAAAATTTCTGGTAAGAAAGGTGCGTATGGTCCTGCAAGTTTACATATCGTAAATACCAATAATAAAAGTGCCGGTATTGATATGACGGTGTATGTGGAAGCAGAAGAGACACAGAAGGATGTAACAGTTTCAAATGTAGAAGTAAAGGATTTGAGTGGCAATGATGTTATTATTGAAGATGCACAGAATTTGACTGTTTCAGCGGCATCTAAAGAGGCAGATAATCCATTTAAAGGTTCTGAAGGATGTGCTCAGAGTTACGCAACAGCAGGTGATGCATTATATAGCTTGGCAGAAGCAAACAATATGAGTTTTGAACAGAACGGTGGATATGTACAGTCTGTGACAGATAAAAATGAAAATATTCTTGAAGCTTATACAACTGAAGATTGGACCTATTATGGATGGAATTACTGTGTAGTTCGTGATGGTAAAAAAGTAGCAGAGGGTGATATGGTAAGCGCATCTGTTCTCGAAGTAAAAGATAAAGATAGTGTATACTGGGCATTTGGTACAATGGACCAGGCAAATCAATATTTTGATGAATTATTAAAATAATTTAATAAAGGGAATTTTTTGCATAGATGGTTGAGGTGAAAAACTCGCCTCAACCATCTTTTTTTATTCAAGTAGATGGAGAGTGTGAAAAATGAAAAAAATACTTCGCTGTCTGCTGTTTATGATGTGTTTAATTGGTTTTCTGAAAGTAAATGTTTATGCGGCAGAAAATACAGAGAGAGTAGTTAGTCTTACTGGTATTAGCAGTGTGAAAATATATACTGCTGATAAAAAACAGGAAATTGAAGTAAAAGATAAGAGTTTTACGGTATCTCCTGGAGAATACTGCTATGAATATGCAGGTGGTGAAGACGACTCTATAAACGGAGCTGGTGGATATTTTACAGTGACAGAAAATACAGCAGAGTTGAAATTGGCATCTGTTACGTTTAAACAAGTATCTCCACAACATTGGTTAGATGAGGAATATAGGTGGGGATATCTTCCTGACCTTGGCACATTAACATTATATGATGAAAAACAGCAGAGAGAATATTGGCATGCCACAGATGATATATATAGTTATATTGTTCCTAACTGTGGTGGTGATAGTTATTATAATTTCGAGTTCACACCCTTTGATGAGAATTATCTTCCCATCGAAGGGCATTTTTATGTCTATAGACAGACAGATTTTAGTTCATTAAATCTTTCGGATAATGGAAAAATTCCATACTTGAAAAAGAGTTATATCACAGTCAAAGCACCAGTGGACATGGAAGTCTATACTACCTGGGAATTAAAGTTCTATACTGCCAGAAACTGGAAATCCTATACTCCTTTTAAGACCGAAGACGGATATAATTATTACAAAATTCCAGAAGGCTTTACCTATATGATGAGGCAGGAAGGAAAAGTAACCCGTTATACCAAGAGTCTGAATGGGGAATGGAATGATGACCATACTGAAGTAACAGTTGCTCCGCTTGAGGATAATCCAACACAAATACACAGAGAGCAGGAAAAATCAGGAATTTACGCCAGCATGTTGACAAATCTTCCAGAAAACAGTGAAATTGACTTGCAGGTAGGAGAATACTTTGACCTGGTGCCGTTACGTGCATGGCAGGCAGTAGAAAATGGTGTGGCAAATGCTCATAATGACCCAGACTGGCATTATGTTGTAATTGGCGGAGATGAAAGTGTTGCCTCCGTTGAGATAACCGAAGACGATAAGATTGGACAGTTTGGGCGTATTCATGCTAATGGGGAAGGGACGGTTCTGGTTGCTTTCTATTATGATGCAGTAGATACTGCTTCTCTTACAAGTGGCACAGGAAGTTATATTTATAGTGCCTTACTGCCGGAACTGACCGGAATTGCAGTTGTCCATGTCGGAGAAGAGAAAAATCAAACACAGATAACTTCTAATATTGATATGATAGAAGGACGTACGGTTTATTATCTTAAGAATCAGACAGGAGCAGATGGAGTTACGTATGAGATGGGAAATTCAGCAGAGTATACATTTACTCCAACAGCAACAACAGGAGATAGTTCAGAAAAGATTAAATCGGTACGTGTTCATAAACCGATTACTGTGACGGATGGAAAACTCAGTGAAAATCCGACGGATTGGCTAAAAGACAGTTCATGGAAAACTTATTCGGCAAAAACAACAGAAGATGGCAAACAAAGTTATACGATTCAGTTGTCAGAAGGGCGTAATATCGTAGAGATAAAAGCAGGAGATGCAACGACCTACCATGTTATTCTTGCCAGAGGTCTGGATGTTACAATTAATAATGTGTATAAGCCAGGAAAAATCTTGGAAGTTGGAGATACTGCAAAGATAACGATGGAAAATATGATTCCTCCAATGTTTAAAATGTCGGCAATCTATAATCCAAGTGGTGTTCAATTTACTTGTAAAACAAATGGAACGGACTATACGGTTTCATTTGGACAGTATATGGCAGGGAGCAGTTTTACAGTAAAACTGCAGGATGAGGATGTCGGAACTTATCGGATTACAGATGGTGCATTAAGTACAAGTGCCTGGGGAACAATGGATGGCGCACATCGTAAATTGACAAGAAATTCTATGGGTGGTTATTGGAACGGTGGTGACAATCCCAATATTGATTATGGAAAGATGGCATATATTCCAGAAATTTCATTTGAAGTCGAATCAAATGATGAGAATGAAGAGACTGTGAGTCGTTCGGCAGGAATATTAAAAGCATTAGCTGTCGCTTTGGGAGCAGATGGAAATTCAATTATTGAGGGCAATGGTACAGCTTTATTTGCAACAGCGCATAGTGATATTTCGCAGAATGTTAATCGTGGATTAGGAATAACAAATAGTGTACGAGATTTTAAAATCCAGGTGGGCGCAGATTTACTGCAAGAAGATAAAGATGCAAAACTGTTGGTTAGATATTGGATAGGTGCTGATAAAAGTAAGGCTGTTGTACAGGAAATGAACTTTTCCAAGTCTTATAAAGAAAAAAATTCTTATGGAACAGAGAACAAATATATAGATGGAAATCCATTATTATATACAGCAGATGATGTTGATCAGGCATCACTGAAACAAATGCAGGTCGAGGTCATTGTAGTACCGAGTAATGGAAGTCCGATGACTTATGCAACGCATTTATACAAAGGTGCAAACAAAAATACTATGGCGTTTCTTCCAAAAGATATAACAATTTCAGCAGCCGAAGGAAGTGAAGCACTGGGTCGTTGGGATGGAATTCTGGAAGCGGACGATGTTACGTATGAAGATTCTGAAAAGAACACGATTACACAGGATTTAGGATATGGATTTATTGGAACAGAAGAACATTTCAGTACATCCGTTCCAAATGGAACAGATAAGATTCTGGTAAATGTAAAAGGAGACACCTGGAACAGAAAAGATACAATGAAGAGTTACACTGTTTCTATAGATGGAACGGAAAAAACTTATGAAGCAGGAGAGGCAATTCCTCTGGAAGTTGGTGTCAACAAATTGACAGTGACATGTAAGGCAGCTAAAGGAATGGGAAAAGACAGTACCTACACCATCGACGTGACTCGTCGTTCCGCTTCAAAACAGACAACCTTTGAAGTTCCAGACGGTGCATCCGTACTTGTAATGCAGGGAAATAAGACCATGAAAGCCAACGAAGATGGAACTTATACGCTTGAAAATGGAACTTATACTTACTATGTATCTAAGAGTGGATTCCTGACCAAGACAGACAGCTTCAAAGTAACAGATGAAGAAACCAATCTGGTTATCCGTATAGAAAGCTTAGAGGCAGTTCCGGCTCAGTCTGGAACGGTATCGGTACAGCTTGCTGGTCAGAGTACGGTATTTTGCCCGACAACGGATGTAACTGTTCCGCAGGAAGTAAAAGACCTGGCTGCAAATCGTTATGTCTTATATAACCATGGTGGTTACACGGTACTTCATGCATTGTTAGATGCAGCCGATGCAAGCAGAGCAGGTTTTGAGTGTTACAGAGGTAAATTTGTACTTACCGGTGACTCCATAGCAGAAAGTAACGGAAAGAAAGCCAGCTGGATTTGCAAGGTAAATGGTGTAGTATGTGATGACCCGGCCAATACCTTAGCATCTGACGGAGATAAGGTTGAATTCTTCTATAGTTCTGGATGGGATGGCATGAAAGATGCACATCTGACACCGGAAACAAAGAGTGTCAACCGTGGAGAAACCCTGACCTTGACATTAGCAGGAGCAGGTGTTTCCGAAAACGATGCAAAGGCAGAAGCCATTGCCGATGCAGAGATTTATGAAGGAAGTAAACTGATTGGAACAACTGATGAAAATGGACAACTTCAGGTAGAAACCAATACCCTTTCTTTAGGAACGCATCGTTTTACGGCTGTCAAGAAAGATGAAGCCGGTCACAATCTCTTGACTGCAGTGATGAGTTCCATTACTGTAAATAAAGTAAGTGACCCATCCGCAGACCCGAACAAGACAGTTGTTACATTCCGTCTGATTGGTGATACCAAACACGGAGAAGAGGGAAGTGACAACGAAGCCGTTCATGCTTATACGACATGGATTGCAACCGGTACGTACAGTTTTGACCAGTCAGAAGTAACGGTTGGTGAAGTGTTTAAGACTGCATTAGAGGAAGCTGGACTTTCTTATGTAGGAATTGAAAACAACTACATTAGTTCCATTACCGCACCAGAGATTTACGGCGGATATGAATTAAAAGAAATGGACAACGGTAAAAATTCTGGATGGATGTATACCGTAAACGGAGTACACCCGGACAGAGGCTTAAATGAATGGTATGTAACCACAGGTGATGAAATCGTATGGCATTACATCGATGACTACAAAGTAGAACAGTCTGATATGAAAGACGAGTCCGGATTTGCATCAAGTGGTAATGCTTCTACCTGGAATAAATGGTTAGAAGCGTTGGATGAAACACCTGGTGCAAGAGAACGTGGTGAAAAGGTCGAAAATCAGATCAAGCAGATTGATGAAACCATTGAGCTTACAGATGAGTGTGAAGCAAAGATTACCACAGCACGTAAGGCTTATGATTCCCTGACCCGTGAGGAGAAGAGATATGTAAGCAATTACGATGTGCTCTTAAAAGCAGAGGAACAACTGGCAGCCCTTAAGAAAGAAAAGGCAGACAAAGAAGCAGCGGACGCTGTGATTGCTCAGATTGATGCCCTTCCGACAGCCGAAAATGTGACTCTGGAACATCAGGAAGCAGTTGACGCTGCAAGAGATGCGTACAGCAAGTTGACGGATGACCAGAAGAAACTGGTTTCCAAGGAAACAACCGACAAACTGGAACGTGCAGAGAAGAAGATTGCACAGTTACTCGAAGAGCAGGCAGCGGATTTGGTATTAGAAGAGATGAATGCGCTTCCGTCCAAAGACAATCTGACGCTGGATGATGAAGTGGCTCTTGCAGGTGCAGAGGCACACTACAATGCATTAAGTGATGCTCAGAAAGAATATCTGAATGGAAAAGCACCGGAAAGTGTTGCAAAACTTGGTGAATTAAGAACGCAGTTAGAAAAACTGAAAAAGGATGCGGCAGACAAAGCGGCAGCCGATGCAGTGACAGAAAAACTCAATGCCCTTCCGTCCGAAGAGGATGTGATGTTCCAGGATGAAGCAGTACTGAAACAGGCAAGAGAAGCTTACGATGCTCTGAGTGAAGACCAGAAGAAGTTTGTTTCCGGTGAAGCGTATGACAAACTGGAAAAGGCAGAGCAGAAACTCGAAGCATTAAAAGCAGAAGCCGAAGCGGTAACAAAACAGATTCAGGAACTTCCGGCAGTTGGAGATTTGAAACTGGAAGATGCAGAAAAAGTATCTTTGGCAAGAAGTGCTTATGATGCATTAAATGCAGACCAGAAACGTCAGTTGACAGAAAGTGGAGTACTGGATACGCTGTTAACCGCTGAAAACCAGATCAGCTTACTTGAAAGAGAAAAAGAAGAAGCAGAAAAAGTGGCACAGCAGATTAACAGTCTTCCAGAAGTAAAAGATTTGAAACTGGCAGACAAGACAGCAGTAGAAGCGGCAAGAAAAGCTTACGATGCCTTAAGTGACAACCAGAAAGCAATGATTGAAGATGCAAAGAAGGCGCTTGAGGAAAGAGAAGCAGAAATCAAACGCTTACAGGAACTGGCAGACAATACCGATAAACCAGACCCGGACAACAAAGATGATGATAAGAAAGATGACAACAAGGATAACAACAAAGACAAAAATACATCAACGACGGATAAGAACAATAATAAGGGCTCTGGAACAACAACCGGTACAACCAACAAAGGTTCTAACAAAACAACAGGTATGACAACCAATAAAGGTACTCAGAGCGGAAGCACCAATAAGACAACCGGAACTACAACAGGAAGTCAGGCACAGACAAGTGGAAAACAAGGAACAGACAGCAGTGTGAAGAGTGCCAAGACAGGAGATGAAACCGATTTCCTTCTTCCGATGGCAGGACTGATTGGTGCTTCAGGTGCATTTGCCGGAGTGATTCTCTATTACAAAAAGAGAAGAAAAGACACAGGAGTAGAGACAAAAGAAGAGAAATAAAAAAATAAAAAACAATTGAATACTCCTTATTGAAATTCCCCATACTTTTGGAATCTTTCCAGAGTATGGGGAATTTTTTTTAGTCTTATTCAATACCGACTTCTTTATGAATTTCTTCAATTGCAAGTTTAAATCCATTTTGTGCGGCTTTCATACGCCAGGTGTCCGCTAAATCAATGTCTTTTTCAACGCCTTCTCCATAGCGGTATAAGATAGAAAGATTGTACTGGGCAGCAGGAATATTTGCGTTTGCAGCTTTTTCAAAGAGCTGGAAAGCACGTTCCGGCATACATGGAACGGCCTGACCCATCAGGAAATAACTGCCCATACAGCACATTGCACGGTAGTCATTTTGTTCTGCTGCTTTTTTATACCAGTCAAATGCACGGCTGTAGTCAACAACGGTTCCGATTCCTTCTTCGTAACAGCGTGCCAGATTATATTGGGCATTTTTATCTCCGGTTTTAGCCGCTTTTTGAATATACTCCAGAGCTTTCTTTCCATTTTTTTCTACGCCTTTTCCCTGTGCGTAAAACATTCCAAGATGCATCAGTGCTTCCACATGATTTTTGGAAGCTGCTTTTTCATACCATTCAGCCGCCTGCTTAAAATCTACTTCTGTGTTAATTCCATTTTCATAGTAATAGCCAACAGCATACTGCAAATCTTTCTGACCGTTTTCAGCAAGGATTTTTAATTCATCCAGTGTAAATTCTGAGTTTTTAAGGTTCATATTTTTTCTCCAATTTCCTAAGTATTTCTTCTCTCTATTTTAAAACAATAAGAAGTAGAAAGCAATGGAATTTCTGAAAGAAACGTATTATAATAAAGACAGGTTGGGGAAAATAAAAAAGTATTCAAAAGCTGGTTTAAAATGCAGGTTTGGAATACATAAGAAAAAGGAGAAGGACTATGGTTTATAACAATGTACGACACGAATGTAATCTTTACAATTTCTTTTTTGCACCAAGGGGAAATCGTCGAATGATGGAGCTTGGGCGAAAAATTGCGCAGATGTATTTAAATCCGTTTGATAAGATTATCGGAATTATAGGGGCAAAAGACTGCGGAAAAAGTATGCTGATTAAGGGAATGTTTCCGGGAATTCAGATTGTAGAAGGTGACGACGAATTTGATTTTCAGAATATGCCGCTAATGAATGCAGAAGATGTTGGATTTTATACACCAAGAACCTTTCATGTAGATGTAAGAGCCGCGTCAAAATTTATTCCGCTTGAAAAAATTGCACAGGCAATTTTAGATGTGACAAAACAGCAGAAAAGAGTCATTGTAGAATACTTTGAGATGTTGTATCCTGTATTAAACAGAAATGCGGATTTGATGATTGGAATTGGTGAGGAAGTCATTGTAACACGTCCGTCTTTGTTTGGACCACTGCCTCAAAACATTGCCGATATTGTATATAAATCTTTGATTTATCGTAAAATGGCACACAGCGCAGAGGATTTATACGGTTATGTAGTCCGCAACATGGAGCGTCCGGATTATGTTCGTTCCGATATTCGTCATGGTTTTGTGCTGGATTACGTAGAAAAACCGATTAACTTTGATTTGGAATATATTGAAGATAAGATAAAGAGTCTGATTGCAAAGGATTTACCGATTCGCTATTATGATGAGGAACATATCAAAATCGGAGACGAAATTCTTGCATGTACCGGTCCTCTGATGCATGTGGAAAGTACCGCACAAATTGAAAATTTCTCGATGGTAAAAAAATTCTTCCATGATGCAAGATTTGGATATTATATTGTAGCGGGTACGGTTGGACACAAAGAAGAAGAAAGTGATCGCCTTAATACAATTGATATTATGACGGCAGAATAAGAATCCCAAAAGGGCAGGCAAAAACAAAACGGACAGCAGAGTAAACAGAAAAGAGGATAAAATATGATGTTATTAGCGCAGACAGATTTTTATTATGCAAACAGAGGAATGGGCTGGGGATTTGATGGAACTTATGTGCTGATTATACTGGCTTTTTTGATTTCAGCACTGGTTTCTGCAAAGATGAATGCCACATTTTCAAAATACAGTAAAGTGCGTTCTTACTGTGGAATGACAGGAGCACAGGCAGCACAGCGCATTTTAAGCAGTGCAGGAATTTATGATGTCAGAATTGAACACGTAAGCGGAAAATTAACAGACCATTACGACCCTTCAAATAAGGTGTTACGTCTATCTGATGCAGTCTATGGAAATACTTCCATTGCGGCAATCGGGGTTGCAGCTCATGAGTGTGGTCATGCAGTACAACACGCAAGAAATTATGTTCCGTTGTCTGTTCGTTCGGCAATTGTACCAGTTGCGAATTTTGGTTCACAGTTATCCTGGCCGTTATTTTTAGCTGGATTAATTTTTTCCTTTCGTCCACTTTTAATGATTGGAATCTTGCTGTTTTGTGCAGCACTTTTGTTTCAGATTGTGACACTGCCGGTTGAGTTTAATGCTTCTGCGCGTGCACTTCGGATGTTGGATGAGACTGGAATTATGGGCAGACAGGAAATTCGGGGAACAAAGAAAGTATTAAGAGCAGCAGCCATGACTTATGTGGCAGCAGTCATTGGCTCTTTATTACAACTTTTAAGACTTTTGATTTTATCAGGAGCATTTCGCAAAAGAGATGACTAAAGAGAACAAGAGGAGAAGAATAAAATGTTTGAGAGAATCGATTATATCGTAAAGCAGATTGATGCAGATTATGCTTATTTAGAAAGATTAGAAAAGCCGGAAGGACAGGAAGATGAGTTAAAATGTGTTGCGCGCGCTCTGCTTCCGCCGGAAATTATGGAAGGCAGTCATCTGGCGTATGAAATGCTTCAGTATACAATAATTTAAGAAAATCCCTGTTTTGTATTGATTTAACCGCTTGACATTTACGAAACAGGGAAATTTTTCATGAATAAACGTTAAAAATATAACAAAAAATGCAGGCGAAATAGTCTGAAAAATTAGGCAAATCACAAAAGAAATAAATAAAGTTCTTGTATAAAAAGAAATACAAGACAAAAAAATGAATAAAAATAAGATTAGCCACCCCTAACTGTTGTGTAAAAAGTAGAAAAACGTTTAATTTTTAACAAACTATTGCTTTTTAAATTTAATCTTGATAGAATAAGTACGAATTAAGAAATCCGTTTTGGATATCCTAATAAGAGATTAAGAGACTACGAAAAAATGCACAATGATACAGGAGGAAATGACAATGAAAATTTTATTTTATGATACAAAGAGTTACGATAAAGAATCTTTTGAAAAACAGCTTGCAAACTTTCCGGAAGTGGAAATTGATTTTATGAAAACCGACCTTGCTCCAAAGACAGCACCACTGGCAAAAGGATTTGATGCGGTTTGTGCATTTGTAAGTTCTGATATCGGTACAGAAACTGTAGAAAAACTGCATGAAGTAGGGGTAAAACTGATTTTGCTTCGTTGTGCTGGATTTAACAATGTAGATTTAGAAAAAACACAAGAGTATGGAATCAAAGTGATGCGTGTTCCGGGTTACTCTCCGGAAGCAGTTGCAGAACATGCGATGGCACTGGCACTTGGAGTAACAAGAAGACTGCATAAGGCTTATGTAAAAGTAAGAGAAAATGATTTTAGCTTAAGTGGTCTGATGGGATTTAATTTTTATCAGAAAACAGCAGGAATTGTGGGAACCGGAAAAATCGGTGCAGCTATGGCGAGAATATGCCGTGGATTTGGTATGAATGTTATTGCTTATGATGTTTATAAAAATCCGGATCTTGATTTTGTAGAATATGTTTCTTTAGATGAGTTATTAGAGAGAAGTGATTTAATTTCCCTGCACTGCCCGCTGATGGATAACACATACCACTTGATTAATAAAGAAACCATTGCTAAAATGAAAGATGGAGTGGTACTTGTCAACACATCAAGAGGTGGTCTTGTCAAGACAGATGATTTAATTGAAGGAATCCGTGCAAGAAAATTCTTTGGTGTTGGTCTTGATGTATATGAAGAAGAGACAAAGAATGTGTTTGAGGACCGTTCCGATGAAATCCTGGAGCACTCCACAACCGCAAGACTGTTATCTTTCCCGAATGTAATGATTACTTCTCATCAGGGATTCTTTACAGAAGAAGCTCTTGCTGCAATCTCTGAGACAACACTTCAGAATGCGGTTGCTTTTGAAAAAGGAGAAAGCACAGGAAATGAAGTGGTAAAACAGGGGTAAGAATGAATCAGAAAAGAAATTATCAAAAAGAACTTGAAACTGTGATACAAAAAGAACAAAAAGAAGGCAGAACTCCGAAATTGTTACTGCATAGCTGCTGCGCTCCATGCAGCAGCTATGTGCTGGAGTATCTGTCTCCTTTTTTTGCAATTACGGATTTTTTTTATAATCCGAATATTTCGCCGAAAGAAGAGTATCAAAAAAGAGAAGAAGAACTAAAACGACTGATTGATGAGATGCCGATGAAAAATAAACCTGTATTTCTGGCAGGAGAGTATCATCCGGAAGAGTTTTATCAAATGGCAAAAGGATTAGAAGATGTGCCAGAGGGTGGGGAACGTTGTTTTTTATGTTACCGGATGCGCCTGGAAGAGGCGGCAAAGATGGCAGTTGAGAAAAACTGTGATTACTTTGCGACAACACTCACGATCAGTCCTTTAAAAAATGCGCAGAAATTAAATGAAATCGGAGAAGAATTAGAAAAGAAATATGGAGTTCGACACCTTCCGTCGGACTTTAAAAAGAAAAACGGTTATAAGCGTTCAATTGAACTGTCAAAAGAATACGATTTATATCGTCAGGATTTTTGTGGTTGTGTCTTTTCCAAAAGAGAGCGTGACAGACGGGAGCAGGAAAAATCGCTTGCACCTCAAAACAGATAATGATAAACTGGTATACAAAGCTTATAAAAAATAAAGAAATGAGGGACAAAAGAATGGCTCAATTATGGGGAGGACGTTTTACCAAAGAAACCGATAAACTGGTATATAATTTTAATGCGTCCTTAAGTTTTGATTCCAAGCTTTACAAACAGGATATTACAGGAAGTATGGCTCATGCATCTATGCTTGCAAAGCAGGGAATTATAGAAGAACAGGAAAAAGAAGAAATTTTAAAAGGCTTAAAAAGTATTTTAGAAGATATTGAAAATAAAAAACTGGAATTTACAGAAGAATATGAAGATATTCACAGCTTTGTGGAAGCAAATCTGATTGATCGTTGTGGAGATGTCGGAAAGAAACTGCATACCGGAAGAAGCCGTAATGACCAGGTAGCACTGGACATGAAAATGTATGTCAGAGATGAAATTGGAGAAATTGACCTTCTATTAAAAGAGCTGTTGACTTCTATTTATAAGATTATGTCTGAAAATGTACATACTTATATGCCTGGATTTACACATTTGCAGAAAGCACAGCCGGTTACGCTGGCACATCATTTTGGAGCATATTTTGAAATGTTCAAACGTGACAGAAGCCGTCTTGCAGATGCGAAAAAGAGATTAAATCTCTGCCCACTTGGAAGTGGTGCGCTTGCAGGAACAACTTATCCGCTTGACAGAGCCTATACGGCAGAAGTACTTGGTTTTGACGGTCCGACATTAAACAGTATGGATTCTGTGGCAGACAGAGATTATTTAATCGAAACTTTATCTGCGTTATCTACGGTTATGATGCACTTAAGCCGTTTCTGTGAAGAAATCATTATGTGGAATTCCAACGAATACCGTTTTGTGGAAATTGATGACGGATACAGCACAGGAAGCAGTATTATGCCACAGAAGAAAAATCCGGATATCGCCGAGTTAGTAAGAGGAAAGACCGGACGTGTTTATGGTGCGTTAATGTCCATTCTTACAACTATGAAGGGAATCCCGCTTGCCTATAATAAAGATATGCAGGAAGATAAAGAATTTACCTTTGATGCAATTGACACTGTAAAAGGCTGTATTGCACTGTTTAATGGAATGATTTCTACTATGGCATTTAATAAAGACAATATGGAAAAAAGTGCGAAAAATGGATTTACCAATGCAACCGATGCGGCAGATTATCTGGTAAACAATGGTGTGCCATTTAGAGATGCGCACGGAATCGTAGGTCGTCTGGTTCTTCACTGCATTGACAAAGGAATTTCTTTAGATGAAATGTCTTTAGAAGAGTATCAGGAAATCAGTCCGGTATTTAAAGAAGACATCTATGAAGCAATCAGTATGAAAAACTGTGTGGAAAAGCGAAATACAATCGGAGCCCCGGGAGCAGAGGTAATGACGAAAGTATTGGCACTTCATAAAAAATATCTGGAAGAAAATTAAAAAACACTTGCTTTTTACTAAGTTTTGGTATAGTATTGTTTAGGAAATACAAATGTACGTGAAAGGAAAACACGATACATAAAAAATAGAGAATTGGATAAGCAAGGAGAATTTATAATGAGTGAAAAATTAAGAGTTGGTATTTTAGGTGCAACAGGTATGGTAGGACAGAGATTTATCTCTCTGTTAGAGAACCATCCATGGTTTGAAGTGGTAACATTAGCTGCAAGTGCAAGAAGTGCAGGAAAAACTTATGAAGAAGCAGTTGGCGGACGTTGGAAAATGGATACTCCAATGCCGGAAGCTGTAAAAAAATTAGTTGTTATGAATGTTGCAGAAGTAGAAAAAGTAGCTTCAACTGTTGACTTTGTATTTTCTGCTGTAGATATGAGCAAAGAAGAAATCAAAGCAATCGAAGAAGAATATGCAAAAACAGAAACACCGGTTGTTTCCAACAACAGTGCACACAGATGGACACCAGATGTTCCTATGGTAGTTCCGGAAATCAATCCACAGCACTTTGATGTTATTGAATTCCAGAAAAAACGTCTTGGAACAACAAGAGGTTTCGTAGCAGTAAAACCAAACTGCTCCATCCAGAGTTATGCACCGGTACTGACAGCATGGAAAGAATTTGAACCTTATGAAGTGGTAGCAACTACTTATCAGGCAATTTCCGGAGCAGGAAAAACATTTAAAGACTGGCCAGAAATGGTAGAAAACATCATTCCATACATCGGTGGAGAAGAAGAAAAGAGTGAACAGGAACCACTTCGTCTGTGGGGCGAAATCAAAGATGGTGTGATTGTAAAAGCATCTGAACCGGTTATCACAACACAGTGTATCCGTGTTCCGGTATTAAACGGACATACAGCAGCTGTATTTGTAAAATTCAGAAAGAAACCAACGAAAGAACAGCTGATTGAAAAATTAGTAAACTTCAAAGGTGTTCCACAGGAATTAGACCTTCCAAGTGCTCCAAAGCAGTTTATCCGTTACATGGAAGAGGATAATCGTCCACAGGTTACTTTAGATGTAAACTATGAAAACGGAATGGGCGTAAGCGTTGGACGTTTAAGAGAAGATACGGTTTATGATTATAAATTTGTTGGTCTTTCTCATAACACAGTACGTGGAGCAGCAGGTGGAGCTGTTCTGTGTGCAGAAACCTTAAAAGCAAAAGGATTTATCACAAAGAAATAATAAGAGATAAATAACGAGAGCAAAAAAATACATCAGGCCGGAGAACTCCCTCCGGTCTGATTGCGTGAAAGAGGAGTTTATGGGCAAATCATTATTTATAGCAGAAAAACCCAGTGTGGCACAAGAGTTTGCAAAGGCGCTGAAAGAACTAATGACAAGAAAAGATGGATATCTTGAGTCAGAACATGCCGTGGTTACCTGGTGTGTGGGACATCTTGTGACAATGAGTTATCCGGAAAAATATGATATCAAATACAAAAGATGGACGCTGGAAACTCTGCCATTTTTGCCAGAAGAATTTAAGTATGAAGTAATCCCTGCAGTAAAAAAACAGTTTGAGATTGTAAGCGGGCTTTTAAATCGAGAGGATGTCGAGACGATTTATGTCTGTACCGACTCTGGTCGAGAAGGAGAATATATCTATCGTCTGGTTGCAATGATGGCAGGTGTAAAAGAGAAAACACAAAAGAGAGTCTGGATTGATTCTCAGACCGAAGAAGAGATTTTAAGAGGAATTTCTGAGGCGAAAGATATTTCAGAGTACGATAATTTATCGGAATCGGCATATCTGCGCGCAAAAGAAGATTATCTGATGGGAATTAATTTCTCCAGACTGTTATCCCTAAAATATGGAAATGCGGTGTCTTCTTATCTTGGGACACGGTATCAGGCAATATCGGTTGGACGAGTGATGACCTGTGTGTTGGGAATGGTTGTCAGAAGAGAACGGGAAATCCGTAGTTTTGTGAAGACACCATTTTATCGGGTTGTGGCTTCATTGGAGACAGAAGATGGAGTCGGAAAATTTGATGGAGAATGGCGTGCGGTAAAAGGCAGCCGGTATTTTGAATCTCCAAAACTTTATAAAGAAAATGGTTTCAAAGAGAAAAAAGATGCCGAAGAGCTGGTAGGAATTTTATCGACGGAATCACCTTGTCAGGCTGTGATTGAAAAAATTGAACGTAAAAAAGAAAATAAAAATCCGCCGTTTTTATTTAACCTTGCAGAACTTCAAAATGAGTGTTCCAGATTGTTTAAAATCAGTCCGGATGAAACGCTTAAAATTGTGCAGGAATTGTATGAGAAAAAACTGGTCACTTATCCGAGAACAGATGCCCGTGTGCTGTCTACAGCGGTTGCAAAAGAAATTTATAAAAATCTTCGAGGACTTCAAAGTTATACCAAGGCTGGAGAATTTGCAACAGAAATTTTAAATCAGGGCAGTTATAAAGGAATTGCAAAGACAAGATATGTCAATGACAAACAGATTACCGACCATTATGCAATTATACCGACCGGACAGGGAATGAATGCGCTAAGAAGTCTTTCTCTGGCTTCAGAAAACGTTTATGAAACGATTGTACGCAGATTTTTAAGTGTTTTCTATCCACCCGCAGTTTACCAAAAAGTCAGTCTGATATCCGTTACAAAAGAAGAACGGCTGTTTTCTTCATTTCGGATTCTGATAGAGGAAGGTTACTTGAAAGTAACACAAAATTCCTTTGCCAAAAAGAAGGCAGAAAAAGTGGAAACGGATGCAAAAGAAGGCGAGCAGATGGAAGATAAGACATTTTTAAGTGTTCTTCAGAGTCTGAAAAAAGGAAGCATTTTGCAGGTAAAAGGCTATCAGATTAAAGAGGGGGAAACATCTCCTCCAAAACGTTATACTTCCGGTTCGATGATACTGGCAATGGAAAACGCAGGTCAGTTAATTGAAGATGAAGAACTGCGTGCCCAGATAAAGGGAAGCGGAATTGGAACAAGTGCCACAAGAGCAGAGATTTTAAAGAAATTAATGATGATTTCTTATCTTTCTTTAAATAAAAAGACGCAGGTGATTACGCCGACTCAGCTTGGGGAAATGATTTTTGATGTCGTCAATGTCTCAATTCGACCTCTGCTAAATCCGGAACTGACTGCGAGCTGGGAAAAGGGGCTGACATTTGTAGCAGAGGGACAGATTACACCGGATGAATACATGCAGAAACTTGAACAATTTATTACAGTGAGAACCAATGCGGTACTTGGACTTAGAAATCAGTTCGCCCTCAGAAGATTTTTTGATGAGGCATCGGTTTATTATCAGTCAGGAAAAAAGAAAAGCCAGAAAAAGGAGAAAACAAATGGAACAGTTAAAAATCAGTGAATTGTATCAGGATTTAAATCAGACACTCGCAAAAGAATTATTAGAAAGTAAGACGTATCCATGGGAAGTACTGCCTCTGATTAGCGAATTTATTGTAAAACTTGGCAGTACCTTAAGTGAGGAAGAATATGAAAAATGTGGAGAAAATGTCTGGGTGGCAAAATCTGCAAAAGTAGCACCGACTGCATTTATTAATGGACCGGCGATTATCGGAAAAGAGGCAGAAGTTCGTCACTGCGCTTTTATCCGCGGAAATGCATTAGTGGGAGAGGGAGCAGTGGTTGGAAATTCTACAGAGTTAAAAAATGTAATTTTATTTAATAAGGTACAAGTTCCACATTATAATTATGTAGGAGATTCTATTTTAGGATATAAATCTCATATGGGCGCAGGTTCGATTACCTCTAATGTGAAATCTGACAAGAAGCTGGTTATTGTAAAAGCAAAAGATACGCAGATTGAAACCGGGCTGAAAAAGTTCGGTGCAATGCTTGGTGATGAAGTGGAAGTTGGATGTGGCTCTGTCTTAAATCCAGGAACAGTAGTGGGAAGTCATTCTAACGTTTATCCACTTTCTTCTGTACGAGGTGTTGTTCCGGCAAACAGTATTTATAAAAACAAAAATGAAATAGTTGAAAAACAGTAAGATGTACTATTGAAATTTTTCGAGGATGAATTAAAAACGAAAAGAGGTTTTTATGGAATGGAAATTTTCTAAAAAACAGCTGCTGCCTCCGGTTTTATCAGGAAGTACATTAAAATGGATTGCGATTGTAACGATGCTGATTGACCATATCGGAGCTGTTTTATTTGAAAACGGATTTATCAAAGCCTATAATCAGCAGCTTTCGGGCGCATTTTCTTATTCTGTCACTCATGCAGTCTGGTATGCAGACATTTGGATGAGACGAATTGGGAGAGTTGCCTTTCCAATTTTTTGTTTTTTATTAGTAGAAGGTTTTTTCCATACATCGAATCGAAAAAAATATGCACTTCGTCTGGGAATCTTTGCACTTGTGTCAGAGGTTCCCTTTGATTTAGCGTTTCGTAGTTCGATTTTGGAGTTTACCTATCAAAATGTAATGGTGACGTTGTTCATTGGATTTTTGACAATTTGGGCGATGGAGGTACTGCGCCGGAAAAATCCGGCATGGATGGCTGTTGCAGCAGGACTTGGAGTGTTGACCGGATATCTGGCAAGGAGTGATTATGGCTGGAAGGGAATTATTTTAATTCTGATTTTTTATTTATTTTATTATCAGCCCGTGGAAAAAACGATTGCAGGCTGTCTGGCACTTTTATGGGAAGCACCCGCTTGTTTTGCCTTTTTGTCAATTAATTTATATAACCATCAAAGAGGGAGAGGACACTCTTTCAAATACTTTTTCTACTGGTTTTATCCGGTTCATATTTTGGTTTTAGTTGGAATCCGGTATGGGCTGTTTGGAATCTGATAAAGTCTAAGAGAAATCGGCAGGTATGTAAAAACTTCAATGGCTAAGAGAAATCCAGAATATTTCCTTGTGTAGTATTGCTGAGACGTGTATAATAAATACATAAAAATTAGTAGAAATCACCAAAGGAGAGAGCGCCATGTGGATTTTAAGATTCAAACCTGTGGATTGTAAAAACTGTTATAAATGTGTCAGAAATTGTCCGGTAAAAGCAATTCGGGTAAAAAATCATCAGGCTCAGATTATGCAGGATGCCTGTATTTTATGTGAAAAATGCACCATTGTCTGTCCCCAGCACGCCAAGGCTGAGAAAAATGATGTTCCAAGTTTAAAGAGAATGATTGCGGAGGGAAGAGAACTTGTAGCAAGTGTAAACTCTGCTTATATTGCAAAGTATGGAGCCGGAAGTTTTCCTTCTCTTAGAAAAGCTCTGTTAGAGCTGGGATTTTCAGATGTACGTGAAGGTGCAGAGGGAGCTTATCTGGTGAAACGAGAATATGAAAGGTTGCTTGAAGAGGGAGAGAAGGATGTTATGATTAGCTCTATCTGTCCGTCGGTTGTCCGTTTGGTTAAGATTCATTATCCAGAATTGATGGATTCCCTGCTTTCCGTATTATCGCCAATGCAGGCACATGGAAAATATTTAAAAGAGCAGAATCGAGAATGTACGCTTGTCTATATCAGTCCATGTATTTCTCCGATTGCAGAATTAAATGAACAGATTAATGACGTGTCTTATGTTATTTCATTTGATGAATTAGATGACTGGCTTGCAGAAAATCAGATGTGTATCGAAGATGAGAAAGAGAATGTAGAACCGCGATTGTCCCGTATGCGTGCGCTTGGGGGAGGTATGAGCCGGATTATGAAAAAAAATCCGAAATACAGCTATATGAACATAGAAGGAATCGATAACTGTATTCGGGTTTTAAATGAATTAAAAGAAGGGAATATCCATCATTGCTTTTTGGAATTAAATGCCTGCGATGGGGGCTGTATCGGTGGGCCGTCTTTCCAGACAAGTAAAGTCTGCCGGCTTCAGAGTCAGCTTGAACTGGAAAAAGCTTCGATTTCCGATGCCTCAAATATAGAAAATTGCAAAGATTTTGATATTTCCGAAGAAATTAATATGAGCCGTGGGATTATTGGACGAGTTGTGGAGGAATCGTATCCAACGGAAGAAGAACTGCATGAAATTCTGGTAAAAATGGGCAAGACAAGTCCGTTAAAGGAATTAAACTGCGGAGCGTGTGGTTACAATACCTGCCGTGAAAAAGCGATTGCGATTTTCCAGAATAAGGCAGAGGTTTCGATGTGTATGCCTTATATGAGAGAGCGCGAAGCCAGTTATGCGAATAAGATTATCAATGCGATGCCTGGTATGCTTGTGACAGTAAATACAGAATTAAACGTCATCCAATTAAATAAAGCAGCAATGGACTTATTTGATATCCGAAGAAAGAAATCTATTATCGGACAACCTGTCAGTGAATTGATGGATGACTATGCCTTTGTAAATATGCTGTCTTATGGAAAAACATTCTCACAGGACCAGATTTTTGTAGAAGAATTTAAGGTTTATTTAGACCGTGTGCTGACTTATGATAAAAGCAATGGTCTGATTATCTGTATTATGAAAAATGTAACAAAAGAAATTGCACAGCAGCAGGAAATTCAAAGAACCCGCATTGTGGCAGCAAGGATGGCAGACAAACTGGCAGATGAGCAGCTTCGGATTGTACATAAGATTGCGGAATTGTTAGGAGAAACAGCGGCAGATACCAAGGTTGCCGTAGAAAACTTAAAAGAGACAATTCTTGCGGAGAAAAAAGAAGAGAAACGTGAAAAACCGGAGGTTTGGTTATGAGAGTGTATTTTGACAATCTGTTTGCGGATTTTGCCCATGTCAGCCTAAATAAGAAAAAAGAATCGTTGTGTGGAGATTTTTACATCATGGAAGAAAGAGGGTCTGATACCGTTTTAGTACTCTCTGACGGACTTGGAAGCGGTGTAAAAGCAAATATCTTAGCAACATTGACGGCAAAAATGCTTTGTACGATGATGATAAAGAAAATTCATCTGGAAGAAGCGGTAAAAACGATTGCAGAAACACTTCCGGTTTGTCACGAAAGACAGCTTGCTTATGCTACATTTCTTGCTATGAAGATTACAGGAAGGCATGTTTATCTTGCAACCTACGATAATCCGGGATTGATTTTGCTTCGCAAAGGAAAGGTATTTCATTACGAAGAGCAAATTCATTTGATTAACGAGAAGGAAATTCGTGAAGCAGAGTTTGATTTACAAAAAGACGACATGCTGATTTTGATGTCAGATGGTGTAACGAATGCCGGAATGGGGAAGACAACCGATGGAGGCTGGGGATATGAAGAGGTTGAAAAATTTTGTGAACAGAAGTATAAACCGAATCTGAGCGCTCAGCGTATGGCGGTTGATATTGCAGAAGCCTGTGTGGATTTGAATTTAAATGAGACAGATGACGATATTACGGTGCTTACAATCCGTCTTTGCGAACCGTTAGTTACGAATCTGATGATTGGCCCTCCAAGTAAAATGGAAAAAGACGAGGATTTTTTAAGAGTCTTTTTTGAAGAAGAAGGGCAACATATAGTGTGTGGTGGAACGACTGCAAAATTTGTGGCAAACTATCTGGGAGAAGAAGTCGTAACCATTAAGGGGTCAGAAACAGATGCAGTTCCGGCGATGTCTGCCTTAAAAGGGGTTGATATGGTAACAGAAGGTTATTTGACTTTAAAACAGCTTGTCACCTATTCAAACCGATGGCTGTCTGACAGTATGGCGGTGATAAGTATCTCAAAACAAAAAGATGCAGCTGCAAAACTGGCAGTGGAATTATTTGAACGTTCTTCCGAAATCAATATTTTCTTTGGAAATGCAAGAAATCCAGCTTATAAAGAACTGAATATTGATTCGAGTGAAAAGCTTCGGCTGACTTATAAATTAAAAGAACATTTGGAGCGGGCAGGAAAAAAAGTTCGTATGAATATCTGGTAAAAAAGAAAAGTATCTGTATAGGACAAAAAATCAAAAAAGTCCCTGCAGATACTTTTCTGGTTTATCAGAAAAAAGTTTTGTCATTCTATAGAAACCAGAATTAGAATTTTGGGAAAAAGAAGGACAATAAAATTTTAATTGCATAGATAATCAATAGAAATTAATAAAAAATTGAAAAATTAATAAAAAAATTGAAAAATATAGCAGAAAAAAAGTGTTTTAAAGATTAAGTTTGTGCACCAATCTTGCTGAAAATATAGTATAATAGCCCATATAGAAAGGGGTGGGCAAAATGACACGAGAAGAAAAATTACAACGTGCGTCTCAAATCATCAAAGAAAGTAAATATCTGGTGTGTCTCCTTGGAATGAGGGTGAGTTATCAAAGTGGATGTACGAACATAGGGGAGCCGGAGGATGCTTATGATATCGAGAGTCGATATGGGTATTCTCCAGAAGAATTGTTTAGTGCAGCGTTTTACAACACCAGACCATCTCAGTTTTATGAATTTTATAAAAATGAAGTTCTCAGCAAAAGAGGTAGAATAAATGAGGGTTTAAAACTGCTTGGTCAACTGGAAGAGATGGGAATTTTAAAATCAATTGTAACAAGAGACATTTACTCTTTGCCAAAACGTGCAGGATGTAAAAATGTACTGGAAATCCATGGAAGCATTTATCGAAATATTTGTCCAAGATGCAGGAAAAAATATCCGTTGAAAGCTTTGCAGGAAAGAGAAAGAAGTGGACTTCCATATTGTGAAAAGTGCGGTTCGATTATCCGTCCGGAAATTTACCTAAAAGGGGAGATGATAGATAATCGTCTGCTTACAAAAGCAGTAGATGAGGTTTCAAGTGCAGATGTTCTGCTGATGCTGGGCTGCTCGATGCGTTCTGAGCTGGGAAGTATGTTTACGAAGTACTTTAAGGGGGAAAAGATTATTCTGATGAATGATCAGGACCATTTTGCAGATGGAAAGGCAGATTTGGTTATCGATGGAAAAGCGATGGATTTGATGAAAGGACTTAGAACTTATATGGTTCCGGATAGTTGAATTTAAGCAGGAAGATCGGTTACTTACAGTCGAGTAGTTCACATGGGCATGCGTTTGCATAAATGAAAAACATTACATAAAAAAATAAAAAAAGAAATACTTTACAAAGTGTAATGCAGGAGATATAATAAGGAATGTATTTTGATTATCTGGAGGAGATAGAGATATGATAGAGAAAAAGATGGAATTATTAGAAGAAGAAAATGACCGTTTAAAAAAAGAGATAGAAGATTTAAGAGAAGCTTGTAAAGTTCAGGAACAGACAATTTCAAAGTTATGGAATGCTTATGTTCAGTTAGAAGAGAAAGTAAATGATAAGTAAAAATCAATAAGCAGAGAACAGAAATAAAAAAAGGTTATCACCGCAGAAGTACGGTGGTAACCTTTTTTGTTAGATAAAAATCCTTAATTTTAAAGGAGTTCTTAGAATTTACCAGCTTTAGCAGCTTCTTCTACGGCTACAGCTACGGCTACAGTCATACCAACCATTGGGTTGTTACCGGCACCGATTAATCCCATCATTTCTACGTGAGCCGGTACAGAAGAAGAACCAGCAAACTGAGCATCAGAATGCATACGTCCAAGTGTATCAGTCATACCGTAAGAAGCAGGACCTGCTGCCATGTTGTCTGGGTGAAGAGTACGTCCTGTACCACCGCCGGAAGCAACGGAGAAGTATTTTTTACCAGCTTCGATACGTTCTTTTTTGTAAGTACCTGCAACTGGATGCTGGAATCTTGTCGGGTTAGTAGAGTTACCTGTGATAGAAACATCAACGTCTTCTTTCCACATGATAGCAACACCTTCACGAACATCATTTGCACCGTAGCAGTTAACTTTTGCACGAAGTCCTGTAGAATAAGGTTTTCTGAATACTTCTTTTAATTCGCCTGTATAGTAATCATATTCTGTTTCAACATAAGTAAATCCGTTGATACGTGCAATAATCTGAGCAGCATCTTTTCCAAGACCGTTTAAGATAACACGCAGAGGCTCTTTACGAACTTTGTTTGCTTTTTCAGCGATACCGATAGCACCTTCAGCAGCAGCGAAAGATTCGTGACCAGCTAAGAATGCGAAACATTTTGTATCTTCTTCAAGAAGCATTTTTCCTAAGTTACCATGTCCAAGACCTACTTTACGCTGGTCAGCAACAGAACCAGGAATACAGAAAGACTGAAGACCTTCGCCGATTGCAGCAGCAGCGTCAGCAGCTTTTCTGCAACCTTTTTTGATTGCGATAGCAGCGCCTACTGTGTAAGCCCATTTAGCATTTTCGAAGCAGATAGGCTGAATGCCTTCTACCATTTTGTAAACATCAAGACCTGCAGCTTTTGTTACTTCTGCAGCTTCTTCAATGGTATTGATACCGTATTTGTTCAGAGCAGCAAGAACTTGCTTCTCTCTTCTTTCATATGATTCAAATAAAGCCATTAATTTATCCTCCTATTCTTTCTATGACAGTCGCAGTGATAAAAAATTATGTAATCAGTCGTCAGAAATTATTCTTTTCTTGGGTCGATGATTCTCACTGCATCGTCAACACGGCCATACTGTCCCTGAGCTTTTTCAAATGCAGTATTTGCATCATCACCAGCTTTGATGAAGTCCATCATTTTACCGAAGTTGATGAATTTGTATCCAATGATTTCATCGTCTTCGTCAAGAGCAACACCTGTTACATAACCGTCTGTCATTTCCAGATAACGAGGTCCTTTTGCAAGAGTTCCGTACATAGTACCAACCTGAGAACGAAGACCTTTACCTAAATCTTCAAGACCGGCACCGATTGTCAGACCATTTTCAGAGAAAGCACTCTGGCTTCTTCCGTATACAATCTGTAAGAACAGTTCTCTCATAGCTGTGTTAATTGCATCACATACAAGGTCTGTGTTCAGAGCTTCAAGAATTGTTCTTCCTGGTAAAATTTCAGATGCCATAGCTGCGGAATGAGTCATACCTGAACATCCGATTGTTTCAACTAAAGCTTCCTGGATAATACCATCTTTTACATTTAAGGTTAATTTACATGTACCCTGCTGAGGAGCACACCAGCCTATACCATGAGTAAAACCTGAGATGTCTTTGATTTCTTTTGCTTTTACCCATTTTGCTTCTTCTGGGATTGGAGCTGCGCCGTGGTTTACACCCTGATGTACCGGACACATTGTTTCTACTTCGTGTGAATAAATCATTTTAAAACTCCTTTCAAGAATATATAATTCAAGTGCGTTAGAAATTTAACGTCCTATTCTTCATTATTGTCTCATAAAAAGATAAAAAAATCCAGATCTATTTCAAAAAAAATTGAATCCAGAAAATTTAAACAATGAAAATGGTAACATAGTTGAGTTTGGAAAATAAAAATGGTATGATGAAAATAAAATAAAACTGCATGAAAAAGGCAGAGAAAGAAGGCAAAAATGAGAGTGGCAAACTATTGGGAGGGAAAGCATTATGCATTTTTCTGTAATAAAGAATGTGAATTTTTTCCATGTCATCAGACGAAACATCCGGAAAAATTCAATTGTCTGTTCTGTTATTGTCCCCTGTACGCATTAGGAGATAAATGTGGAGGAAATTTCCAGTTTACGAGAGATGGAATCAAAGACTGCAGTAACTGTGCGCTTCCGCATAATCCGGATAATTATGGATATATAACCGGAAAATATCAGGAAATTATGGAAATTGTAAAGCAGAATGCGGATTTAAAAGAAGAAAAATAAGAAAAACAGGTTACAAAAACCAAAATGATTGATGGAAGAAATAAGATGGTTTGGACTTCCAAAATTTCGTATATCAAGGTATAATAGGACAACAGAAAAATGTAAAAAACTGTCTCTCAAGAAGAAACAGAGACAGTAAAAAATAAGATGTATGAAAGAAAATGGGAGGGCAAAGATGTATCAGGCATTACTTTTTGATTTGGATGGAACATTGACAGCATCAGGAGAGGGAATTACAAAATCCATTCAGTATGCATTAAGAAAAATGGGGTATGAATCTCTTGCGGAAGATTTGAAAAAATTAGAAATTTTTGTTGGACCACCGCTTTTAGAACAGTTAATGGAATACTGTCAGATTGAGGAATCAGAAGCAGAACAGGGCGTTGCCTACTATAGAGAACGTTACAATGTGGTTGGATATTATGAGAATAAACCTTATAAGGGGATTCGCAAGCTTCTGCCAAAATTAAAGAAAAAAGGCTACAAACTGGCAGTTGCTTCTTCCAAACCACAAGGCATGGTGGATGCAGTGCTCGAACATTTTGAACTCAATGAATATTTTGATGTCATCGAGGGTAGTGATGTCAATCTTCCAAGAATGACAAAATCAGATGTGATTGAAATTGCACTAAAAAAACTAGGATTTTTTGAAGCAGAAAAACGAAAAGGTGTTGTCATGATTGGTGACAGAAAATATGATGTGGCTGGTGCGACGGCGTCTCGGCTTGATTGTATTGGAGTCGCTTATGGATATGGCGGAACAGAAGAATTAGAATCAGCAGGTGCGATAAAGGTAGTACAGACGGTAGAAGAACTCGGAGAATTTTTGGGAGTCAGTAAAAAAGCCAGATTCCATGATATTGGAAAAGAGTTATTTTCCACACCGGTTTATCCGGGAGACCCGGCACCGTCAAAGACTCCATTTTATGAAATCAAAAAGGGAGATGACTGTAATCTTACCATTCTTTCTTTTGGAAGTCATAATGGAACACACTTAGATGCACCGAAACATTTCTGTGAAGGCAAACATGGAGTTGACCAGATTCCACTTGAAAAATGTCTGGGTGAATGTAAAGTGATAAAAGCTGAGGGTGTAATCGGAAAAGAAGAGATGGAAGCTTTATTAGCAGATGGTACAAAGAAGCTTTTAATCAAAGGAGAAATTCTTCTGACACCGGAAAGTGCAAAAGTATGCGCAGAGGCCGGACTGGATTTGATTGGAGTAGAAAGTCAGACCGTTGGAGGAAAAGGAACGCAAAAAGCGGTGCATCAGACTTTACTTTCAGCTGAAATTGTAATTTTAGAAGGGTTAGTGTTAGGAGAAGTGACACAAGGAACGTATTTTTTAAGCGCTCTGCCGATGAAAATGGAAGGGCTTGATGGCTCTCCGGTCAGACCGGTATTGATTGAGTATTAAGAAGAAAAAAGAGCTATCTCTGATAGGTAAAAAAATAACCGGACGGGTTTTCCTGTCCGGTTTGTATGTTAAGGTTTAAAGTTCAGCTAACAGAATCGCAGCGAACATAAGGACACAGCCAATCAACTCCCGTGTGCTTAAAGTCTGATGTAAAATCACCCATCCGGCAAGGACAGAGATGACAGATTCCAGACTTAAAATTAAAGAGGCAATGGTTGGATTTAAATTTCTCTGGCCGATAATCTGTAGGGTATAAGCAACACCGCAGGAAAGGATTCCGGCGTATAAAATCGGTGCCCAGGCTGCACAGATACTGGAAAGTTTTGGATTTTCCAGCACGAACATTGGAATCGCAGATAACATTGAGGCAATAAAAAGCTGGATACAGGAGAGTTTGACTCCGCTTACTTTAGAGGAAAAGTAATCAACTACTAAAATGTGAAAAGAGAAAAATAAGGCACCAAGAAGTATCAGGGCATCTCCTTTGGTAAGTGTAAGACTTCCACTCATACATAACAGATAAAGACCAACAAGGGCAATCAATACACTAATCCAGATTTTTAAATTTACTTTTCGTTTCAAAAAGATACCCAGAATCGGAACGATCACGATATAAAGTGCGGTAATAAATCCGGCTTTTCCGACTGAAGTATATAAAATTCCGATTTGTTGCAAAGAAGTTGCAATAAAAAACAGAATACCACAGGAGATACCTCCAAGAATGCTCTCTTTTGGCCGGTCATGCAAAGTATCTTTGTCAACTTTTTTTGCAGTACGTTTTTGGTTCCAGAAGATAACAGGAATCAAAACGAGACTGCCAACAAAACAACGGACAGCATTAAAAGTAAAAGGACCGACGTAGTCCATTCCAACACTTTGAGCGACAAAGGCAACGCCCCAGATAAAAGCAGCGAGAAATAAAAGCAGAGAGCTTTTGAAAGATTTAGTTTTCATAATAGAAAAACTCCTTCATATTTGTATAGTTAAAAAATATTATGATGTGAGTGTCAAAAGTAAATTTTGCCACTCACTGATGTAACCGGATTGCTCCATTGCTACGCAATTCCTGCAATCCTCGAACACCTCAAACTCCCATAAAATGGCGGTATTCACACCATTTTATTACGTTTTCGCTGTTCGGCGTGTCAATTAAGTATAAATTGTTTTTTGTGCAAGCACAAGCGCAATTTATACTTTTGACACTTACATCATATTATAACATTCAAAAAAGTAAACTGCAATTACAGAATAAAAGATAGAGAAAATAGAGGAGAAAAAAGAAATGATAGCAAATAAAGAAGAGATTAGAGTTGGGCAGGTTATTGTACACATCTTAGATTCTACCGTTGGGATGCCTGTACTTTCTGACACAGTGTTAGATTATGGTTCAGACTTTGCCGATTTTATCAAAGCACATATTTTTAAGACAGATAACAGTGATGATATCAGAAGATGCGTATTTGAAGAAGAGTCTGCAATTTATAGTTATCTTCAAGAATGGAACAGTGAAAATTTTGTAGATTTTTCCAAAAAAATAGCAGAAGAATTATTTACGATTATGAATCAGAATATTGAGATTCCGCAGGCCGATTTAATGATTGCAGAATATGAATTGGAAAAACGAAAATATCTTGCAATTTTAAAAATGGATTATAAGAGTTTTTATACGCATCTGACCAATTCGGATCCGTGGGGAAATAATAATGAGATTATCAGACAAAAAGCGATTCTGCCAGGGGAAAACCAGAAACTTTCAGAGGCGGCTCTCCTCGATTTTGAAGCTCCTCAATATGTGCGTTTGACCGAAAAGAAGTATGAGATAAATGGTGTCAAATCCTATTATTTTTCAAAGTTATTCTTAAAATGCAAGGCATCTCTTTCCGCGAAAAGCCGGTTAAATCTTGTCAGCAAAGCAGTATCCGAGGTTCAGAAAAAATTTTATCATGAATCGGAACAGTTTGAAGTCCAGATGGAGACAAAGAGTATTATTAATGAAGAGTTTTCTAAAGATGGAGTACTGGATGTACCGGTTGTAATGGATAAAATTTTTAAAGAACATCCCAATATGAGAAAAGAAGTTGAAGAAAAATTAGAGAAATATAATCTTGCAAATACAACCGTAGAGCCGCAAAATCCGACAACGACGAAAAAATTTACAAAACAGCATCTGATGACGGACACGGGTATTGAATTGAAAATTCCCATGGAAGAATATAACAATAAAGACAGAATAGAGTTTATTACCAATTCGGATGGGACGATTTCCGTGTTAATTAAAAATATCGGCTGCATTGAAAGTAAGTAAAAAACATGATATAATATATTGTTTTCAGTCAAAAAAGAAAAGTAGGAGGTTTTACTGAATATGAAACGAGAAAAGTTTTCTTCCAGACTCGGATTTATTCTGATTTCGGCAGGATGTGCAATCGGGCTTGGAAACGTATGGCGTTTTCCATATATTTCGGGAAAATATGGCGGAGCGGCATTCGTACTGATTTACTTATTCTTTCTTGCAATTTTAGGACTGCCGATCATGGTTATGGAATTTGCAGTCGGACGTGCAAGTCAGAAAAGTATTGCAACTTCCTTTAATGTACTTGAGAAAAAGGGAAGTAAGTGGCATGTTTACCGTTATTTTGGTATGGCGGGAAATTATCTGTTAATGATGTTTTATACAACCATCGGAGGCTGGATGCTTCAGTATTTCTTTAAGATGGCAAAAGGTGATTTTGTCGGATTAAATGCAGAACAAATCAGCAGGGTATTTGGAGAGGTTTCCACAAGCAAAAACAGCATGATTTTCTGGATGTTTGTGATTGTTGTACTTGGATTTTTAGTCTGCTCTCTTGGACTGCAAAATGGTGTAGAGAAGATTACTAAAGTCATGATGGTAGTGCTTCTGGCATTGATGTTGGTGCTGGCAGTCCGCTCCTGTACGTTAGATGGTGCATCAGAGGGATTAAAGTTCTACTTGCTTCCGGATTTTAAGAAGCTGACAGAATATAATGTCACAGAAGTTGTATTTGCAGCGATGGGGCAGGCGTTCTTTACTTTAAGTCTTGGAATCGGTGCACTTGCAATCTTTGGAAGTTACATTGGAAAAGAAAGAAAACTGACCGGAGAAGCCATCAGTATTACGATTCTGGATACCTTTGTAGCAATTGTTGCGGGATTGATTATTTTCCCGGCCTGTTTTGCTTTTGGCGTAGACCCTGGAGAAGGACCGGGACTGGTATTTGTAACTCTGCCAAACGTATTTAATGCAATGGCAGGTGGAAGAATCTGGGGAACATTCTTCTTCTTATTTATGACATTTGCAGCACTTTCTACAATTATTGCAGTATTCCAGAATATCATTGCATTTGCACAAGATTTATGGGGATGGAACCTTAAAAAAGCAAGTTTTGTCAATATGATTGCAGTATTTGTTTTATCCCTGCCATGTATCTTTGGAATGACCATCTGGAGTGACTTTACGATTCTTGGAAAAGACATCATGGGATTTGAGGATTTCCTGGTAAGTAATAATTTATTACCACTTGGTTCTTTAGTTTATCTGATGTTTTGTGTCTCTCGTTATGGATGGGGATGGGACAATTTCTTAAAAGAAGCAAATACAGGAGCTGGAATTTCTTTTCCGAAAAAAATCCGGTTTTATCTGAATTATATTCTGCCGTTGATTGTACTGTATATCTTTTTCCAGGGATACTGGAGTCTGTTTCAGAGTTTATAGAAAAATTCCTTGAAATCGCTTAAGTTTACAGGTATACTTAGGTCAGGATATGCAAAAAGGCAGATTTAAGAAGATTTAAGAATGGAAGAAATCCTTAAGACTGTCGGAGTAAAAAATTAGGAAATACAAGAGGAAAAATCATGAAGAGAATTTTATTAAAATTAAGCGGAGAAGCACTTGCAGGTCCGAAAAAAACAGGATTTGACGAAGCAACAGTTATGGAAGTGGCACGTCAGGTAAAGACTTTGGTGGACGAGGGAATTCAGGTTGGAATCGTAATTGGAGGCGGTAATTTCTGGAGAGGCCGTACCAGCGAAAATATCGACCGTACAAAAGCAGACCAGATTGGTATGCTGGCAACTGTTATGAATTGTATTTATGTGTCAGAAATTTTCCGTGCAGCAGGAATGAAGACAAATGTACTGACTCCGTTTGAATGTGGTTCTTTTACAAAATTATTCTCAAAAGACCGTGCAAACAAATATTTTGAAAAAAATATGGTTGTTTTTATGGCTGGCGGTACCGGACATCCGTATTTTTCAACGGATACAGCAACTGTACTTCGTGCAATTGAAATTGAAGCAGAGACTATCTTCCTTGCAAAAGCAATTGATGGTGTTTATGACAGTGACCCGAAAACAAATCCGGATGCAAAGAAATATGATGAAGTCAGCATTGATGAAGTCATCGCAAAGAATTTACAGGTTGTAGATATGACCGCTTCTATTTTATGCAGAGACAATAAAATGCCGATGCTGGTATTTGGTTTAAATGAAAAAGACAGTATTGTAAATACTGCTCATGGAATCTTTACAGGAACAAAAGTATTGGTATAAAAGCAGGAGGGATTTTTTAATATGGCAGACGAAAGAATTGAAAAATATGAAAGCAAGATGACAAAGACTCTTGAGAGTCTGGAAAAAGAACTGTCCACAGTTCGTGCAGGACGTGCAAATCCGCATATCTTAGATAAAATCACAGTAGACTATTATGGAGCACCAACTCCACTTCAGCAGGTAGCAAATGTTACAGTACCGGAAGCAAGAATGATACAGATTCAGCCTTGGGAAGCATCTTTAATCAAGGAAATTCAGAAAGCGATCCTTTCTTCTGATTTAGGCTTAAATCCAAATACAGATGGAAAAATAATTCGTCTGGTATTACCGGAGCTGACAGAGGAACGAAGAAAAGAACTGGTAAAAGATGTAAAGAAAAAAGGGGAAGCTGCAAAAGTTGCAGTCCGCAATATCAGAAGAGATGCCAACGATGCGTATAAGAAACTGGCAAAACAGGATGTGTCTGAGGATGAAATCAAAGAACTGGAAGACAAAATCCAGAAACTCACAGACAAGTTTGTGAAAAATATTGACAAAGCAGTAGAAGAAAAATCAAAAGAGATTTTAACTGTATAAGCTGTATAAAACAGAGGGGGCACATACATATTACGTATTGTGCCCCTTTTATGCGTAGGAGGAAAAAATGGTAATACCGAATCATGTGGCAATTATTCTGGATGGAAACGGACGTTGGGCAAAAAAGAAAGGGATGCCAAGAACGTATGGGCATGTGAAAGGCTGTGAAAATCTGGAAAAAATCTGTTCTGTTGCAAAAGAACTGGGAGTAAAATATCTGACCGTATATGCATTTTCTACGGAGAACTGGAAACGATCCAAAGAAGAGGTGGATGCGCTGATGAAATTATTCCGTAATTATATGAAAAAGTGCATTAAAATTTCAAGGGATAATAAGATGCAGGTACGTGTCATTGGAGATCCGACAGCATTTGACCTTGATTTACAGGAAAAAATTAAAGAGTTAGAAGAATATTCCAGTCAGTACGATGAATTATATTTTCAGATTGCTTTAAACTATGGAAGCCGTGATGAGATTAAAAGAGCGGTACAGAAGATGGCAGAGGATGTAAAAGCAGAAAAGTTAAATCCGGAAGAAATTTCGGAACAGACGATTTCTGATTATCTTGACACGAAAGGACTTCCTGACCCGGATTTGTTAATCCGCACCAGTGGAGAAGAGCGTCTTTCAAACTTTTTAATGTGGCAGCTTGCCTATACAGAATTTTATTTTACCGATGTGGCATGGCCGGATTTTAATAAAGCAGAGTTTGAAAAGGCAATTGCAAAATACAATCAGAGAGACCGTCGTTTTGGTGGGGTAAAGGAGGAGCCGGCAAATGTTTAAGACGAGACTGATTAGCGGAATTATTCTGGTCATCATTGCACTTGCAACGATTATTCCGGGAGGTCCGGTGCTTTATGTGACTTTGCTTGCAATTTCTTTGATTGGCATGCAGGAATTATACCGTGCGATGAAAGTGCGTGAGAAAAATTTTAATTTTCTGGAACTTGCGGGTTATGCCGGTGCAGTTTGTTATTACCTTTCTTTATTAAAAGGTGGAGAACTCCCGCAGATGGCATTGATGTTTGCACTTGTGCTCTTAATGGCTGTGTATGTATTCACGTATCCAACCTATCATGCAGACCAGATTATGTCGGCAATGTTTGGAATTCTCTATGTGGCAGTTATGCTTTCTTACATCTATAAGACCCGATGCTTAGAAGGCGGTGGCTGGCTGGTTGGTCTGATCTTTTTAAGCTCCTGGGGAAGTGATACCTGTGCATACTGCGTAGGAATGTTGATTGGAAAACACAAGATGGCTCCTGTTTTAAGTCCGAAAAAATCAGTAGAAGGCGGAGTTGGTGGAGTAATTGGCGCAGCCCTGCTTGGTGCAATTTATGCACTGGTTATCTCAAATTGGAATGGTATGTCCACTCATACGCCTCTTATGTATGCCTTAATCTGTGCAGTGGGCGCACTGATTTCCATGGTAGGAGATTTGGCTGCATCGGCGATTAAGAGAAATAAAGAAATTAAAGATTATGGAACATTAATTCCTGGACATGGCGGAATTTTAGATCGGTTTGACAGTGTAATCTTTACCGCACCGTTTATTTATTTTCTGTCCATGATACTTTTGTAGAAAGGATTGAACTTACATGAAGAAAATTGCGATATTAGGTTCGACAGGTTCAATAGGAACGCAGACGCTTGATGTCATCAGTAAAAAAGAAGATTTGGAAGTGGTCGGGATTTCTGCCGGAAGCAATATTGAGATGCTTGAAGCACAGATTCGTCGGTTTCATCCTCTTTTAGCAGCTGTTGGTGATGAAAAAAAAGCACAAGAATTAAAAATCAAAGTGGCAGATACAAACTGCAGGGTAGTCGGTGGAATGGATGGACTTTTGGAACTTGCTCAGATGGAAGAGTCTGATATTTTAGTGACTGCGATTGTGGGAATGATTGGAATCCGTCCGACAATTGCCGGAATTGAAGCCGGAAAAGACATTGCTCTGGCAAATAAAGAGACTTTGGTAACGGCAGGGCATTTGATTATACCGCTTGCAAAAAAATGTAAAGTGCGGATTCTTCCGGTGGACAGTGAACACAGTGCGATTTTTCAGGCATTAAACGGAGAAGAAAGCAGACGGATTCATAAATTATTAGTGACTGCTTCGGGCGGTCCGTTTCGTGGAAAAAAACGGGAAGAATTGGAAAATGTACAGGTAGAAGATGCCTTAAAGCATCCAAACTGGTCAATGGGACAGAAAATTACGATTGATTCAGCAACACTGGTCAATAAAGGGTTAGAAGTAATGGAAGCAAAATGGCTGTTTGGAGTTCCGGTTGAACAGATTCAGGTTGTCGTTCAGCCACAAAGCGTGATTCATTCAATGGTGGAATTTGAAGATGGTGCAGTTATGGCACAGCTTGGAACCGCAGATATGCGTCTGCCAATCCAGTATGCCTTATATGGCGGAGAACGTCGCTTTTTAGATGGAGAACGTCTGGATTTTGCAGCATTAAAATCAATTACATTTGAAGAACCTGATATGAAAACCTTCCGTGGGCTTCCACTTGCAATCAAAGCATCGAAAATTGGCGGTTCTATGCCGACGGTGTTTAATGCGGCAAATGAAAAAGCGGTTGGAATGTTTTTGAAAAAGCAGATTCGTTTTCTTGACATTTATTCAATTATTGAAGAAACCATGCAGACACATACTGTAATTGAGCGACCGGATGTAGAGACAATTACGGAATTAGAGCAGGATGTATATAGACAGATTGGAGGCAGATGGTAAGTTGTCGAAGCTATTAAATATACTCGTCGCGATTATTATCTTTTCTGTGATTGTAGTGTTCCACGAATTAGGACATTTTCTTCTGGCTAAGAAAAATGGAATTGAGGTAACTGAATTTTCTCTTGGAATGGGTCCACGTCTTTTATCGACGGTAAAAGGAAATACACGCTATTCTCTAAAACTATTTCCAATTGGCGGTTCCTGCATGATGGTAGGAGAAGACGGAGAAGAAGATGGACCAGGTTCTTTTGGGCATGCATCTGTCTGGGGACGAATCAGTGTAGTTGCAGCCGGACCAATATTTAATTTTATTCTTGCATTTGTGTTTGCATTGGTCATTACGAGTGTGATGGGATATGACCCGCCAAAGGTACTTTCGGTGGAAGAAAATTCTCCGGCCGAAGAGGCAGGATTACAAGTGGGAGATATCATTACGAGTTTTCAGGGGAAACATATTTCCATCGGCAGGGATATCAGTTTGTATGAATCTCTTTATGGAATGCAGCAGGATCAGATTAAGATGACTGTAAAAAGAGACGGAAAAAAGATTGATTTAAATTTTAAAGCTGCAAGTGAAAAGAAATATATGTTAGGCTTTTCTTATGTTCCGGATGGAGAACCGGAAATTACGGAAGTCTTTGTCGATGGAGCGATGATGAAAGCCGGAGTGCTTGCAGGAGATGTGATTACCGCAGTAGATGGAACGAAAGTTTCGACAGGAGAAGAACTTCAGACGTATCTGGGAGAGCACCCGCTTGGAGAGAATGCTGTGACGATTACGGTTTCGAGAGATGGAAAAGAGAAAGAATTTACGGTTCAACCAACGGTACGGACACAGGTCAGCACTGGATTTGTCTATAATCTGTATCGGGAAAAGACAAATTTCTTTGGTGTGTTAAAATACAGTGCAGTGGAAGTCCGATATTGGATTTCAAGTACGATTGACAGTTTGGGACTACTAATCAAGGGGACGTTTCGTGTCAACGACCTGTCAGGTCCGGTCGGAATTGTAGATGCAATCGGAAGTTCCGTAGAAGAGGCAAAATCAGAGGGAACCGTTGTGATGTGGATGCAGATGTTCTACTGGGCAATTCTGTTATCTGCAAACTTAGGTGTCATGAATCTTCTTCCGCTTCCGGCACTTGATGGGGGACGACTGGTATTTTTACTGATTGAGGCGGTAACGAAAAAGAAAGTCAATCCGAATATCGAGGGAATGATTCATTTTGCCGGATTTGTACTTTTAATGGCTTTGATGGTTTTTGTATTTATGAATGATATAAAACGTTTATAATGGAAAGAAAAATGGTTTGAGGTTTTGACCTTGAACCATTTTTTCACGTTTTGGGAAAGAGAGGCATATCTTAAAGCGATGAGCCTTTTGAGGTGTTTTATGCGAAGAAACGGACTAAGAGCAATGCAAAATGACCAGATTGATAAAGGCGGTCTTAAGATTTCAGTTGTTTCGTCGAACAGAAATCGTCCAATTGCAAATGCGAGGATTGAAATCACTTATACAGGAGACCCGGAGAGGATTGTAGAGCGTCTGATAACAGATGAAAATGGTCAGATTCCTGAAATTGAATTGTCAGCACCGCCGATTGAGTACAGTATGACGCCGTCTGAGTATCAGCCGTATTCCGAGTATGATTTTCGGATTACGGCTGATGAGTTTGAACCAATTACAATTTCAGGTGCAGAAATTCTGCCTGAGATTACTGCACTTCAAACGATAAAACTCAATGAGAGAAGTATAAGAGAACCATTTGAGGTTATTACAATTCCAGACCATACCCTGTATGGAAATTATCCACCGAAGATTCCGGAAGATGAGATTAAACCGGTGGATGAAAGTGGAGAAATTGTTTTAAGCAGGGTCGTAATACCGGAATTTATTGTGGTACATGATGGTTCACCGGAAGACTCTACGGCAAATGATTACTATGTGCGATATCGGGATTATATTAAAAATGTAGCTTCGAGTGAAATTTATGCGACCTGGCCGAGAGAAACGATTAAGGCAAATGTACTGGCAATTATGTCATTTACTTTAAATCGGGTGTATACAGAATGGTATCGAAACAGGGGATATGATTTTACGATTACTTCCTCTACAGCGTTTGATCATAAATGGATTTTTGGAAGAAATATTTTTGATACGATTTCAGAAGTGGTAGATGAAATCTTTTCGTCTTACCTGTCGCGGCCGGGAGTACGTCAGCCGATTCTGACTCAGTACTGTGATGGGGAACGGGTTTCGTGTCCTGGCTGGATGACCCAGTGGGGCAGTAAATATCTTGGGGATGGAGGGTATTCGGCCATTCAGATTCTTAGAAATTTCTATGGAAGTAATCTGTACATTAATACAGCAGAGGAAATCTCAGGGATTCCGCTTTCCTGGCCGGGATATGATTTGGATATCGGGGCTTCCGGAGATAAGGTGTCACAGATTCAGGAACAGTTAAATGCAATCCGTGAGGGGTATCCGGCACTGCCGAAGGTTCGGGTAGATGGAATTTATGGAGAAGGAACACAAAGAGCTGTTCGGGAATTTCAGAGAATCTTTGGGCTTCCGGTGACAGGAATCATTGACTATCCAACCTGGTATCGGATTCAGGATATTTATGTTGGAGTGACAAGGATTGCAGAATTAGTATAATTGGTTGAATTGTTTGAATTGCCAATATACAAAAAGAAATTATTTAAAGATTCCATTAAAAGATAAAAATATTTCAAAAAGAAAGATAAATTATTCACAAATACAGTATGGATAAGCCATAAAATATGTTGCATAATGAAGGGGAGAAAGAATACGGTAAATGGATTGGAAAAAGGAGAAGATAAATTTATGAAAGAACAGGATAAAAGATTACAGGATTTAGGGGTACAGATTTCAATTTATCGGAAACAGAAAAAGATGACACAGGCACAGTTAGCAGTAGAGATTGGTATTAGCCGGACACATATGAGTAACATTGAGGCATTGAATATGCCGACTCAGATTTCGGTGGATACATTATTTAAGATTGCGGATGTACTGGGAATTAAAGTTTCTAATTTGTTTGAAGAGATTTAAATAAATAATGGGGTATGATATGAGCCAGTAAAGTGGGCATTCGCAATCCGCTTATCTGCATTTGGAAAAATTCTATATGAATCAGAGCAGAACAGGAATGTCTACTTTACAAACTGATGAAAAAGCGATAGAATAAGACCAGATGAAAATAAAAAAGAACAGGGAAAAAGGCTGTCAGGCTAAAAGAACTCTTTTGGCAGGACAGCTTCTTTTTTTCAGGCAGATGGAGGATGCATGTATGGCAAAGTATATGATGGCGCTGGATGCTGGAACAACCAGCAACCGCTGTATTCTTTTTAATGAAAAGGGGGAAAAAGTCAGTCTGGCACAGAAAGAATTTACCCAGTATTTTCCAAAACCAGGCTGGGTGGAACATGATGCAAATGAAATCTGGTCAAGCCAGCTTGGAGTTGCGGTAGAAGCAATGCAGAAAATCGGGGCGACGGCTTCAGATATTGCGGGAATTGGAATTACCAATCAAAGAGAGACGGCGATTGTATGGGATAAAAAGAGTGGAGAACCGGTTTATCATGCAATTGTATGGCAGTGCAGACGAACTTCTCAGTATTGTGATTCCTTAAAAAAGAAAGGACTCACAGAAACATTTCGCCAAAAAACCGGTTTGATTGTGGATGCGTATTTTTCAGGAACGAAAATTAAATGGATTCTGGACCATGTAGAGGGAGCAAGAGAGAAAGCAGAAAAGGGAGAACTGCTTTTTGGAACAGTGGAGACCTGGCTGATTTGGAAACTGACAAAGGGGGCAGTGCATGTTACGGATTATTCCAATGCTTCAAGAACCCTGCTTTATAATATCAATGAATTAAAATGGGATGAGGAGATTTTAGAAGAACTCCAGATTCCGCGCAGTATGCTTCCGGAAGTAAAGCCATCAAGCTATATTTACGGAAAGACAGATGCAAGTTTTCTTGGGGGAGAAATTCCAATCGCCGGGGCAGCAGGTGACCAGCAGTCGGCACTGTTTGGACAGACTTGTTTTAATAAAGGAGAAGCAAAAAACACTTATGGAACAGGCTGTTTTTTATTGATGAATACCGGAGAAAAACCAGTCTTTTCTAAAAATGGACTGGTTACAACCATTGCCTGGGGACTGGATGGAAAAGTAAATTATGCGCTTGAGGGTTCGGTGTTTGTCGCAGGAGCAGCAATTCAGTGGCTTAGGGATGAATTAAAGATTATTGACAGTTCAGAAGATTCGGAATACATGGCAAAAAAAGTGGAAGATACCAACGGCTGTTATGTTGTTCCGGCATTTACTGGTCTGGGTGCGCCATACTGGGACCAGTATGCGAGAGGTACGATTGTGGGGCTGACAAGGGGTGTAAATAAATATCATATTATTCGTGCTACATTGGAATCCATCGCTTATCAGGTGTGCGATGTCGTAAAAGCAATGGAAGCAGATTCAGGAATTTCGCTTTCTTCTTTAAAAGTAGATGGTGGAGCGAGCGCCAATGATTTTTTGATGCAGACACAGGCAGATATCGTTCAGGTTCCGGTAAAACGTCCAAGCTGTGTTGAGACAACTGCAATGGGAGCTGCCTATCTTGCAGGACTTGCAGTCGGATACTGGAAAAACAGAGAAGAGATTATTAAAAACTGGGAAGTGGAACAAAGCTTTGAACCGGTTTTAGAAAAAGAAGAGCGGGATAAGAAGATGAAAGGCTGGGAGCGTGCAGTGACCTGTTCTTACGGTTGGGCAAAAGAGGATGATGAAAATGAGTGAAGAAAATTTGGAAGTACCGTTTGAATTTGGCGAATGTCATGCCCATATTTTTATGGATGGGAAAAATTATAAAAAGGCAGTGGAACGTCATAAAAACGGAGTAGATGAATCGGTAATCCGCAGTCATTTTGCATGTTATCAAACACAGGGAATTCATTTTGTGAGAGACGGAGGTGACGCTCTTGGCGTTTCAAGACGAGCAAAAGAGCTGGCACCGGAATACGGAATTGATTATCGGACACCGATTTTTGCGATTCATAAAAATGGTCATTATGGGAAAATTGTCGGAAAAGGATTTGATACCTTAAAAGAATATACGGCTTTGGTTAAGGAAGTAAAAACACAGGGCGGAGATTTTATTAAAATTATGACAACCGGAATTATGGATTTTGACACCGATGGCGGAATTACCGGAGAAGCTTTAAGAGCACAGGAAGTCAAAGAGATGGTTCATATTGCTCACGAAGAGGGATTTGCAGTGATGTGCCATACAAACGGTACAAAAGCAGTGGAGGCACTCATAGAAGCCGGAGCAGACAGTGTGGAACATGGAAATTATATGGAGGAGCAGACAATAAAGAGTCTGGCTGATTCCGATCTGGTCTGGGTACCGACAATTACAGTTGTTCCAAATATGTTTGGATGCGGGCGGTTTTCAGATGAGCTTCTGCATAAAATTTATGAAAAAGAAAAAATGAATATCAAAAAAGGACTTCAGTATGGAGTAAAGATGGCACTTGGCAGTGATGCCGGCGCATATTTGGTGTTCCATGGTCAGGGAATTTTAGATGAATATGCAAGATTTCTGGAATGCAGAAAAGAAATTCAAGAAGAGAGTCAGGAAAATGAACAAGAATTCCTGTCGGTTTGTGAGTTAAAAGCAAGGCTGAAAGCTGGAGAAGCAGAAATTAGAAAAAAATTCAAAAAAATCGAAAAAAGTTATTGACGAAATAAAACTTTGGTGATATACTTCTGTTTGTCGCTTGATGAGGGCGGCAAATGAGAAGCGGGAGTGCTGGAATTGGCAGACAGGCTAGACTAAGGATCTAGTGGTCGAAAGGTCGTGTGGGTTCAAGTCCCATCTCCCGCATAACAGAGGCGGAAAACTTTTAGAGATAAAGGTTTTCCGCTTTTCGTTTTATATAATATTGTGATGTAAGAAAAAGTGCATCTTTCTTTTTATGAAAAATACATTGATTCGTGAATTTATTGCAAAAAACGATAATAAATGATGTTATCAGAAAAAAATAAAGTTTTTTTCAAAAATATGTTGACAAAACACGAAATTACTGATATACTTCTGATTGTCGCTTGATAAGGGCGATAAATGAGAAGCGGGAGTGCTGGAATTGGCAGACAGGCTAGACTAAGGATCTAGTGGTCGAAAGGTCGTGTGGGTTCAAGTCCCATCTCCCGCATAACAGAAACGGAAAAGCTATTAGAGATAAAAGCTTTTCCGTTTTTTCGTATAATCAGGAAAACAGTTTTTCGATAAAAGAAGAAAGTGAGAATTAAGAAAAAAATATCGAAAAACAAAAGGATTTTACAGATTTGCCTGTAATAATTAATATGAGACAACTTTTTTTCCACAGAGAGGGTGATAGATCGTGACAATACGAGAAGAAGCGCAACTGGAAGAGGAAAGAATTTTAAGTCCTTATGCAGCAAAAAGTGCAAAAAGCAGAGGACGGGAAACTTATGAGGAAGAATGTGATATCCGGACCATGTATCAACGTGACAGGGACCGGATAATTCATTCTAAAGCATTTCGCAGACTGAAAGATAAAACTCAGGTGTTTTTAGCACCGCAAGGGGATCATTACCGGAATCGGCTGACACATACAATTGAAGTATCTCAGATTGCAAGAACCATTGCGAAAGCACTTCGTTTAAATGAAGATTTAGTGGAAGCCATTGCACTCGGACATGATTTGGGGCATACTCCATTTGGTCATGCGGGAGAGCGAGCCTTAGACCAGGTGTGTCCCCTTGGATTTGCGCATTATAAACAAAGTGTGCGGATTGCAGAGCGTCTGGAACGAGGTGGGAAGGGATTAAATCTTACCTTTGAAGTCAAAGATGGAATGATGAATCACAGGACAAGCGGAACACCGCATACGTTAGAAGGACAGGTCGTTCGGATTAGTGATAAGATTTCCTATATTCATCATGATATGGATGATGCCAAGCGTGCCGGAGTTATCACCGAAGAGGCAGTACCAAAGTATTTGAGGGAACTTCTTGGAGAGACGACAAAGGAACGGCTCAATACGTTGATTCATGATATTGTAAAAAACAGCAAAGGCAGGGATGAGGTCCTGCTGTCACCGGAAATTGAAGCAGGAATGAAAGCACTTCGAGAGTTTATGTTTGAAGAGGTTTATCTAAGTCCTGTGGCAAAAGAAGAAGAGGAGAAAGCAGAGCAGTTAGTGGAGACTCTGTATAAATATTATGTAAGAAATCCTGAAAAAATGTCGGCAGAGTATCGAAAGCTTCTGAAAGAAGGAGAAGTGCAGGAGCGGGTAGCCTGCGATTATATTTCAGGAATGACAGACCAGTACTCGATGGAAAAATTCAGGGAAATTTTTATTCCCAAAGGATGGAGCGTTTATTAATTATGTATTATTCGGATGATGTGATTGAAGAAGTCCGTATGAAAAATGATATTGTGGATGTGATCTCAGGATATGTCAGGCTTCAGAGAAAAGGAAGTTCATATTTTGGATTATGTCCGTTTCATAATGAAAAATCCCCTTCCTTTTCGGTCAGCCCATCCAAACAGATGTATTACTGCTTTGGATGCGGAGCCGGAGGAAATGTGTTTAATTTCATTATGGAATATGAAAATTTTACCTTTATTGAGGCAGTAAAATATCTTGCAGACAGAGCTGGAGTCAAGCTTCCGGAACAGGAGTATTCAAAAGAAGCAAGGGCAGCGGCAGATTTAAAGACCATTCTGCTTGAGATAAACAAAAAAGCAGCCGCTTATTATTACTATCAGCTGAGACAGGAAACAGGGAAAAAAGCACTGGAATATCTGCAGAAACGAGAATTATCAGAAGAAACGATAAAAGCATTTGGGCTTGGATATACCGGGAATTATTCAGATGGTCTGTATCGGTATTTAAAATCAAAGGGGTATTCTGACCAGATTTTAAAAGAGGCAGGGCTTTTCTTCTTTGACGAAAGACAGGGAATGAAGGATAAATTCTGGAATCGTGTGATGTTTCCGATTATGGATGTCAATAATCGTGTGATAGGTTTTGGTGGGCGTGTGATGGGAGATGCACAGCCGAAATACATGAATTCACCGGAAACAAAAATTTTCGATAAGAGTCGTAATTTATATGGACTGAATATTGCAAGGCGAACCAGAAAAAATTATTTAATTATCTGTGAAGGCTACATGGATGTGATTTCCATGCATCAGGCGGGATTTACCAATGCAGTTGCATCACTCGGTACAGCCTTAACTTCGGGGCATGCCAGTCTGATGAGAAGATATACAAAAGAAGTATTATTAACTTATGACAGTGATGAAGCCGGTCAGAAAGCTGCACTTAGAGGGATTCCGATTTTAAGAGGAGCGGGACTTCGACCGAAAGTCGTAAATCTGGCACCTTATAAAGACCCTGATGAATTTATCAAGGCAGAGGGTATGGAAGCGTTTGAAAAACGACTTGAAAATGCAATGAATTATTTTCTGTTTGAGGTACAGGTCTTGGAAAAAGAGTATGATTTTAATGACCCGGAAAGCAAAACCGAGTTCTATCGCGCAATTGCAGAAAAGTTATTAGAATTTCCAGAGGAACTTGAAAGAAATAACTACATTGAAAGCATTTCAAAAAAATATCAGATTCTGCCGGAAGATTTACGGAGAATGGTAAACAATATGGCACTTTCGGGTCGGAGAGTGACACAGCCAAAAGCCGAAAATCTGACAGACAGAAAAAAAGCAAGAAAAAAAGAAAGTGGAAAAGAAGCTTCCCAAAAACTGATGTTGACCTGGCTGACTTCTTATCCAAAAATGTTTGAGACAATAAGTGGCTATATTACGCCGGATGATTTTACAACACCGTTGTATCAGGAAGTTGCAAAGCTGCTGTTTGCACAGTATGAAGAAGAACACGCAGTCAATCCGGCAAAGCTTTTAAACCGCTTTACGGACAGTGAAGAACAAAAGGAAGTGACATCCTTATTTCACGCAACTTTGCATTTGGAGGGAGATGAAGAACGCAAACAGGCGATTCGTGAAACCGTATGCAGATTGAAACGGGACAGCATAGCCTATCAGACATCAAATCTGGCACCGACAGATATGATTGGACTGCAAAAACTTTTAGAAGCCAGAAAACGTCTGGAAGAAATAGAAAGTGGAAAAATCACACTGCATATTTCTTTTGATTGAGGTAAAGATATAAATAAGTTATGAGAGGATGGAACGATTATGGAAATGAATATGGCAAAATTTAGCGAGAAACTGCACGAACTTGTAGAGATGGGCAAAAAGAAGAAAAATGTGCTGGAATACAAAGAAATTAATGAAGTGTTAAAAGATATGGAATTAGATTCCGATGCAATGGATAAACTCTACGAATATCTTGAAGCTTATGGAATTGATGTGCTGCGTATTCCGGAAGGAGATTCCGATGATACATTTCTTTTGAGCGATGATGATGAAGTAAACTTAAGTGAAGAAGACGAAGTGGATATGGAAAATATCGACTTGTCTGTTCCGGAAGGTGTCAGCATTGAAGACCCTGTTCGTATGTATTTAAAAGAAATCGGTAAAGTTCCGCTTTTAAGTGCAGAAGAGGAAATTGAATTGGCAAAAAGAATGGAAGAGGGAGATGAAGCTGCAAAGAAACGTCTTGCAGAGGCAAACTTAAGACTGGTAGTCAGCATTGCAAAACGTTATGTAGGACGAGGCATGCTGTTTCTTGATTTGATTCAGGAAGGAAACTTAGGTCTGATTAAAGCGGTTGAAAAGTTTGATTATCGTAAGGGCTATAAATTTTCTACTTATGCAACCTGGTGGATTCGTCAGGCAATTACAAGAGCAATTGCAGACCAGGCACGTACCATCCGTATTCCGGTTCATATGGTTGAAACCATCAATAAGCTGATTCGTGTTTCACGTCAGCTTCTTCAGGAACTGGGAAGAGAACCACAGCCAGAAGAAATTGCAGAAAGAATGGATATGTCCGTTGACCGTGTCCGTGAAATTTTAAAAATTTCTCAGGAGCCGGTATCTCTTGAAACACCAATCGGTGAGGAGGAAGACAGTCACCTTGGAGATTTTATTCAGGATGATAATGTTCCGGTACCGGCCGATGCTGCTGCGTTTACACTGTTAAAAGAGCAGTTAGTAGAGGTTTTAAGCACATTGACAGACAGAGAACAGAAAGTTCTGCGCCTGCGTTTTGGTCTGGATGATGGAAGAGCAAGAACGCTTGAAGAAGTTGGAAAAGAGTTCAGCGTAACCAGAGAGCGTATCCGTCAGATTGAAGCAAAAGCACTTAGAAAACTGCGCCATCCAAGCAGAAGCCGTAAGTTAAAAGATTATCTGGATTAAGAACGGGTAGTAAGAAAGAGAGCGTAAAGATGCAGATTTCAAAAAGATTAGAAGCAGTTGCTTCTTTTGTAGAACAGGGCAGTGTGATTGCTGACGTAGGCTGTGACCATGGATATATTCCGATTTATCTGTATCAGAAAGGCATGATACCCAAAGCCATTGCCATGGATGTGAATAAAGGACCGCTTGAGCGGGCCGAGATTCATATTCGTGAATACGGGCTGGGGGAATACATAACGACCCGTCTTTCCGATGGCGTCCGTGCATTAAAACCGAATGAAGCAGATGCCGTAGTCATTGCCGGAATGGGTGGGGCATTAATGGAAAAAATCATAGAAGAGGGAGAGGAGACATTAAAAAGTGTCTCCTATCTCATTTTGCAGCCACAGTCTGAACTGGCACATTTCCGCCGGTTTCTTCACCAAAAAGGATATTGTATCGAGCAGGAAAAAATGGTCTTGGAAGATGGCAAATATTATCCAATGATGAAGGCGAGAAAAGGCAGAGAGTCTTATGTGCGGGAGATAGATTACCGTTTTGGAAAGGGACTCTTAGAAGAAAAAAATCAAGTGCTCTATCAGTTTTTATTGAAAGAACAAAAGTCTTTGGAAACGGTGAAAGCACGCTTAGAGTCAGCAAATACAAAGACCGCAAAGGCACGCCAAAAAGAAATCGAAATAGATTTAAATTATGCAAAAGAGGCATTAAAAGAATATGAAGTGTAAAGAGATAATCGAGTCATTGGAACAAAAATATGCACCGGATTTTGCTGAAAGCTGGGATAATGTAGGGCTTTTAGTCGGAGACAAAGAGAAAGAAGTGCATAAAATTTTTCTTGCGTTAGATGTGACAGATGAATCATTAGAGATGGCTATAAAAGAACAGGCAGATATGATAATTACGCATCATCCGCTGATTTTTTCGGCGATGAAAAAAGTAACAACAGATAATTTTATCGGCAGAAGAATCATAAAAATGATTCAGCATGACATAAGTTATTATGCGATGCATACAAATTTTGATATCCTCGGAATGGCAGACTTATCAGCGGATTTTCTGAACTTAAAAGACAGGGAAATCCTTGAAGTGACCTATAGTGATGCAAATAGGACAGAAGGTCTTGGCAGAGTGGGAAATCTGGCACAGAAAATGAGTCTGAAAGAGTGTGCAGATTTTGTAAAAACACAGTTAAAATTGCCGTCTGTGACAGTTTATGGAGATTTGGAAAAAGAAGTGCAGAAAGTGGCAGTTTGTACCGGTTCAGGAAAGAGCCTGATAAAAGAAGTGCTGAAACATCAGGTAGATGTCTATGTAACCGGAGATGCGGATTATCATTTTGCAATTGATGCAGTAGCGCAGGATGTATGTATTATTGATGCCGGACATTATGGTACAGAGTATATTTTTATGGACTATATGGAAAAAGAGCTTCAGGCACTTGAAGGAGAACTGGAAATAAAGAAAATGCAGGTGATTCATCCTTTTAAGGTGCTGTAGTTATAGTTAGAAAAAGCGTTCCGGTAGGACTTGACAGGAGGCGGACATTATGGAAAAAAAGACCGTTACAGTAAAGATTCTTGGAAAGACAAGAGAGTATCCGATGGGGATTACTTATGCAGAGATTGTAAAAGAGTATGAAGGTGCGACAAAATATCCGATTGTGCTTGTGATGAAAGATGGAAAGTTACGGGAACTGCATAAGAGGCTCAAACAGGATGGAACGCTGGAATTTATCACAACAGCAGATGAGATTGGTCATAAGACTTATAAGCGCAGTGCAATTTTACTGTTATTAAAGGCACTGTATAATGTAGCAGGGCATGATAAGATTAAAAAAGCAGTCATCCATTATGCAGTCAGTTCAGGATATTATGTGACTGTGGATGGCGATGTTGCAATTACTGAAGACTTTCTTTTGAAAGTAAAAGAGTATATGCTGGAACTGGTAGAAAAGAAAATTCCGGTAATGAAACGCAGTGTTGGAACCGACGAGGCGATTTCCTTGTTTCATAAACATAAAATGTATGATAAAGAAAATCTGTTCCGTTACCGCAGGGTTTCAAGAGTAAATATTTACAGCATTGAGGAATTTGAAGATTATTTCTATGGATTTATGGTTCATCATACCGGTTATATCAAATATTTTGATTTATATCCTTATGATGATGGATTTGTGCTTCAGCTTCCGGAAAGAAAAGATCCTGAAATCGTACCGGCGTTTGAACCTCACCAGAAGATTTTCCAGGTGCAGAAAGAAGCAAATATCTGGGGCAAAATGATGCGCACAGAGACCGTTGGTGATTTAAATAATCAGATTACTCATCAGGGGGCAAATGAATTGATTCTGATTGCAGAAGCCTTGCAGGAAGGAAAGATTGCGAAAATTGCAGACCAGATTGTAGAGGCAGGTCATAAAAAATTTATTATGATAGCCGGGCCATCCTCTTCCGGAAAAACAACTTTTTCGCATCGTTTGTCAATTCAGTTATCAGCACATGGACTAAAACCCCATCCGATTGCCGTAGATAATTATTTTGTTAATCGGGAACATACCCCGCTTGATGAAGAGGGAAATTATAATTTTGAATGTTTAGAGGCAATTGATGTCAAACAGTTTAATAATGACATGAATGCGCTGCTTCGTGGAGAAGAAGTAGAAATTCCAACTTATAATTTTAAAACCGGAAAACGGGAATACAAGGGAAATTCCCTGAAACTGGAAGAGTCGGATATTCTGGTCATCGAAGGAATCCACTGCTTAAACGATAAGTTAAGTGAGACACTTCCAAAAGAAAATAAATTTAAAATCTATGTCAGTGCGCTGACCCAGTTAAATGTAGATGAACACAACCGGATTCCGACAACCGACGGTCGTTTAATCCGCAGAATAGTAAGAGATGCACGAACCAGAGGGACTTCCGCAAAAGATACCATTGCCATGTGGAACTCGGTACGAAGAGGAGAAGAGGCAAATATCTTTCCATATCAGGAAAGTGCCGATGTGATGTTTAACTCTGCTTTGATTTATGAACTTGCAGTGTTAAAGATTTATGCAGAACCGCTTTTATTTGGAATTTCACCGGAAGAGCCAGAGTATCATGAAGCAAAACGTCTGCTGAAATTCTTTGATTATTTTGTGGGAATGCCGGGTGAGGCAGTTCCGACGAACTCTCTGCTTCGGGAATTTATTGGTGGAGGATGCTTTGACGTCTAAAAAATACCTGAAAAAAGAGTTTACAAAATAAAAACAGTGTGTTAAAATGGCGTTTGTGTCCAGTAAGATGAATAATCGCGGCTGGCAGAACCGAAAGGGGTCAGGTGAGGAAAGTCCGGGCTTCATAGGGCAGGATGCCGGATAACATCCGGTGGAGGCGACTCTAAGGACAGTGCAACAGAAATATACCGCCGGCTTATGCCGGTAAGGGTGGAAGGGCAGTGTAAGAGACTACCGCCTTTCTGGTAACAGAGAGGGCATATGTAAACCCCATCCGAAGCAAGACCGAATAAAAAGCAATGTGGCTGCCCGTCACGCTTTTAGGTTGGTCGCTTGAGTCTGTTGGCAACAGCAGAACTAGATAGATGATTATTCACGACATAACCCGGCTTACAGTTTTGCTGGATACAAAAAAGAAAGCATGAGATTACAGCTTGTAACCTTATGCTTTCTTTTTTTGTTTTTATCTTAATTTTTTACTTGTTTTTTACTGCTGTCCAAGCAGATAGTCGATAAACTGCTGAGCAGTTCTTCCGGATAAACCACCATGCTGTAATTCCCAGGCATTCGCTTTTAAGAGCAGTTCGTTTTCATCCATTTCGATATTGTTTTTCTTTGCAAGGGCAAGGACGATATTCTGGAATTCTTTCTTTTCCGGAGAACCAAAATAGATAGTGACACCAAAACGGGAAACCAGAGAAAGTTTTTCCTGTACGGTATCATTGGTATGCAGTTCTTCATCACGGTCACTCTTATCTTTAAAGGTTTCACGAATCAGATGACGGCGGTTTGAAGTTGCATAAATTAAAATGTTATTTGGTTTCTTTTCAAGACCGCCTTCGATAACGGCTTTTAAATATTTGTATTCGATTTCAAATTCTTCAAAGGATAAGTCATCCATATAGATAATAAATTTGTAATTACGGTTTTTAATCTGTGCAATGACATCGTTTAAGTCTTTAAACTGATGTTTATAAACTTCGATGATACGCAGGCCCTGGTCGTAATACTGATTTAAGATAGCTTTGATACTGGAGGATTTACCGGTTCCGGCATCCCCAAAGAGCAGACAGTTATTTGCACGTTTTCCGTTAATAAAAGCTTCTGTATTGTCAATCAGTTTTTTCTTTGGGATTTCATATCCAACCAGGTCATCTAACTGAACATGTGCAATTCTGGTGATTGGGACAATGCGTACTGTATCATCACTGGTTCTGTGTTCAAGGCGGAAGGCTTTATGAAGTCCGAGTTTTCCGACACCGAAATCTTTATAGAACTGAACCATGTCGTCCATAAATTCTTCTGTAGAAACAGATTCGCTTAAACGGTCACTTAAGGTGCAGATTCGGTCACGGATTCGTTTGTTAAACATTTTACTGTTTCCGTCGATGTTTTTGTAATGACAAAGAAGCGCAGCACAGCCGGTAGAGAAAACAGAGTCGAGTACTTCTAAATCAAAGTCATAGAGCTGTTTAAAAATTTCAAAATCATGTTTTGCCAGTTCATTGATGGTTCCATCCACCGTACCACGAATTTCGCTTGCAGTACTAAAAGCATTTTCATGATTGACAAGTAAAAATGTAAGATAATCATGCCACAGATTATCAGAAAAACCGTAGGCACCTGCCATTTCAACAAGCTGATTCATGCAGTTGTAATAAAGCGTGCGTTTTTCTTCTAAAAGAGCGGCATCGGACAGCTCTTTTGATTCATAAGCGTGGATAATAGAAACCATCTGGTCTAAGAGTTCTCCATGCTCAAAATTACGATATAAAATACATTCGTTTAAATTTATCATTTTGTGTTTCCTTCTTTCTAAATAACTAATAACGCTTTGCAAATCTTCTAAGTAATAACATTGTGCTGTGAGCGTCAAAAGTAAATTTTGTCACTTACTGATATTAGTAGTTCCCATGAACACGTAAGTTCTGAACTTCGCTTCTTAATCCTCTTAATGCATTTTTAACGGCGCTGTCACTTAAATTTCCCTCAAAATCAACAAAGAAGCGGTACTCCCAGTTGCGTTTCAGAATTGGACGGGATTCAATCTTTGTCATATTTAAGCCATTGTAGATAAAGTGAGACAGGCTGTTATAAAGGCTTCCGCTTTCATGAGGAAGTTCATAGCTGACACTGATTTTATGAGCATCTTTTGCGTAAACTTTTTTCTTTGCAACAATAATAAAACGGGTAGAATTATCAGAGTTTGTAAAAATGTTTTCACTTAAGATATTCAGTCCAAAATACTCGGCAGCATAACTGCTTGAGATGGCTGCCTGTGACAAATCATGTTCTTCAGATACTTTTTTAGCCGCCGCAGCGGTATTGCTCCATTCCTTCTGATGCCATTCTTTGTGGGCATCTAAAAATTCACGGCACTGCATCAATGCCTGTGGATGGGAATAAACAGTGCGGATGTCCGAAAGAGTCGCACCGGGAAGTGCAGTTAAAACATGCTGACAGCGGATAATCTGTTCCCCTACGATTACATGGTCATATTTGGTCAGTAAATCATAATTATCCTGCACAATTCCGGCAGTTGAATTTTCAATTGGGAGAACTGCATAATCTGCGCGGCCGAATTTGATTTCTTCCATTGCGTCTTTCCAGGTGGCAACGTGATAGTTTTTTACATCCTCACCAAAGAAGGTTTTCATTGCTCCATAGCTGTACGCACCTTCTACTCCCTGGTAGACAACGGTTACATTTTCTTTGTTAATAAAATCAATTTTTGTAAAATCGCTTGGTTCTTCGATTCCGTTTTCCTGTAAAAGCTGATACTGACGTTTTCGGCTGATGGACATAATCTGCTGGAATAGTTCTTCCACTCCACAGCGGTTAAAATCGCTTCCTGCTTTAGCGCCGAGAGTCTTTAATTTATCCTGTTCACGGCTTTTATCGAAAACAGGCTTTCCTGTTTCAATTTTAAATTGCGCCACGTTTTCACAAATCTTCATTCGTTTTTCAAAAAGACGGACTATTTCGCTGTCAATCACGTCAATTTCATCACGCATTTTTCCTAAATCTAACATGGTACTTGAATCCTCTCTATTTAGTTTTGTAGTTTCGCTTTTCGTATGTTAAAAAATCTGTCTTTTAAAGATGTATCGCTTTTTATCATACACCGACACTTTAAACCACGCAAGTTTTTTATTTACAGAATAGAGAAAAAAGGAAAGGGAAACCTATTATAAAATGGATAGAAACGAAAAAAGAAGGGAGAAGAAGAGATAAGAATGGATAAAAGACAACCATTTATTGTGTGTGGGATAACAGGCTGGTGTCTGGAACTGATTTTTACCGGAATATTAAGTGCGGTACGAAAAGATTTCAGTTTAAAAGGAACTTCTTCTTTATGGATGTTTCCAATTTATGGAATGGCTGCCTGTATCGGACCGGTATCGAAAAAAATTCGGCATGTCCCGATTTTTTTGAGGGGATGTTTTTATATGACTGGAATTTTCGGTGTGGAACTGGCAAGTGGAAGTGTACTCAAGTATTTCAAAATCTGTCCCTGGGATTACAGCAGTTCACAAATTCAATATAAAGGTTTAATTCGGGCAGATTATGCTCCTTTATGGTTTTTAACCGGCCTGCTTTTTGAAAAAATACTGTCAGATAATTCTTGATATTACCAATGTTCTGGTATATTATAATAGAGAATAAAAATGGAAGATTAGTATAGTACACAGGAGGTAATGTATGAGACATTTAATGAGTCCTTTGGATTTTGACCTGGATGAATTAGACAAGGTCTTAGATTTGGCAAATGACATTGAGAAAAATCCGGCAAAGTATGCACATGCGTGTGATGGAAAGATAATGGCAACCTTATTTTATGAACCGAGTACACGTACAAGATTAAGTTTTGAATCCGCAATGCTTCGCCTGGGTGGAAAGGTATTAGGATTTTCCAGTGCAGATTCCAGTTCAGCGTCAAAAGGAGAGAGTGTAGCAGATACAATTCGTGTGGTTTCCTGTTATGCTGACATCTGTGCGATGCGTCATCCAAAAGAAGGTGCCCCGCTTGTTGCATCCATGGCATCCCAGATTCCGGTTATCAATGCCGGAGATGGTGGACATCAGCATCCAACCCAGACACTGACAGACCTGCTTACCATTCGTTCCATGAAAGGTCGTTTGGATAATATTACTATTGGATTATGTGGTGACCTGAAATTTGGTCGTACGGTTCATTCTTTAATTGAAGCGCTGGTGCGCTATGAGGGAGTTAAATTTGTTTTGATTTCTCCAGAAGAATTAAAAGTGCCGGATTACATTCGTGACGATGTGTTAAAGGCAAGTGGTCATGAATTTGAAGAAGTAGAACGTCTCGAAGAAGCCCTCCCGAAATTAGATTTACTGTACATGACCCGTGTACAGAAAGAACGTTTCTTCAATGAAGAAGATTATGTGCGAATGAAAGATTTTTATGTACTTGATAAGACAAAAATGAAACTGGCGAGTCCGGATATGCTTGTTCTTCATCCTCTTCCAAGAGTCAATGAAATTGCAACTGAAGTAGATAAAGACCCAAGAGCTGCGTATTTTAAACAGGCGCAGTACGGTGTGTATGTCAGAATGGCATTGATTCTTACATTATTGGAGGTAGAAGTATGTTAAATGTTGGGCGCTTAAATGAAGGTGTGGTATTAGACCATATTAAAGCAGGAAAGAGCATGATGATTTATCATGATTTAAAATTAGATAAAATGGATTGCTGTGTTGCAATTATCAAGAATGCAAGAAGTGAAAAAATGGGACGCAAAGACATTATTAAAATCGAGTGCCCGATCGACAGCATTGACCTTGATATTCTTGGATTTATTGACCATACGATTACTGTCAATATTGTAAAAGACGGAAGCATTGTAGAGAAAAAAGAGTTAACGCTTCCAAAAGAAATTCGAAATGTAATTAAATGTAAAAATCCACGGTGTATCACTTCTGTTGAGCAGGAATTAGATCATGTCTTTATTCTTGCAGACCCTGAAAAAGAAGTTTATCGTTGTCAGTACTGCGAAGAAAAATACCGTCGTAAATAGGAGATAAGACAAGAGGTCATAAAAAGACAGTCCTGATTTTTTTGAAATTAGGACTGCCTTTTTTAGTTATAGAGTAATAAAAGAGAGAACAAAGTATGGCAGAGAGAAAAACCTATAAAGAGATTGTACGGAAATTTTTAGAAAATGATGAAGTAGTGATAGAAACCCGTTTGGATGGAGAAAGGGCGGGAGAAAAGAAGATCCTGACATCAGAAGAGGCAAAGAAAGCTCCAAAAGATGGATGGCATCGGGAGACTCTGTTTGCAAAACCAAAAGCGGTGCTTTTAGGCGGAGGACACGTTTCGCTTGCGATTGCACAATTATTAAAGATGGTAGAGTTTCGTGTAATTGTGGTAGATGAGAGAGAAGAATTTGCAAATAAGGAACGCTTTTGCTGTGCAGATGAAGTGTACTGTATGGGATTTCAGGAATTCCTTGATACAAAAGATTTTGGAGAACATGCCTATTATATTATTGTGACGAGAGGTCACAAAGATGATTATACCTGCTTAAGTGGTCTGCTTAGAAGAGAAAAGACGTATATCGGAATGATTGGCAGCAGGAAAAAAGTTGCAATTTCTTTTGATAAATTAAGAGCAGAAGGATATTTAGAAGAAGAGATCGCACAGGTGCATGCACCAATCGGGCTTGCAATCGGGGCACAGACTCCGGCAGAGATTGCAGTCAGTATTGCAGCTGAAATTATTCAAAAGAAAAATGAATCACCAAAGATTATCAATACGCTTGAAGAAGAGATTTTGAAGGGCTTAGAAGATGAAAAATCAAAGGTTTTAGTTACGGTAATCGAAAAGAAAGGTTCTTCTCCAAGAGGAGAGGGGACAAAAATGATTGTGCGGGAAGATGGGAAAATTTATGGTACAATCGGAGGCGGTGCAGTGGAACATGAGGCAATTGAAGAGGCAAAAAAATTTGATGCCGAAAATGGATTTTTAATCAAAGACTATGACTTGTCGAATGCAAAAGCAGCTACCCTTGGAATGGTTTGCGGAGGGAAGGTAAAAGTTATGTTTGAACGTCTGTAAAATCAAGGGTAGAAAGATTGGTAAGTGAAATTAAAAACAGGAGGAAAAGAACATGGAACAGGATATCAAAAAACAAATTGTCGGAATACTTGAAAAAGACTGCCGTTTAAGTGAAGAAGAAATTGCAGTGATGCTTGGAAAAGAGACAAAAGAAGTGGAACTGGCAATAAAAGAACTTGAAAAAGAGGGGATTTTATGCGGGTATCATGCTCTGGTAAACTGGGATAAAGTAGATGATGATACCGTAACTGCGTTAATCGAATTAAAAGTAACACCGCAGGGCGGAGACGGCTTTAATAAAATCGCAGAACAGATTTATCAGTATCCGCAGGTAGAAACGCTGTATTTAATGTCAGGAGCATATGATTTCCTTGTTATGGTAAGAGGAAAAAGCATCAAAGATATTTCACTGTTCGTGTCTGAAAATCTGGCTTCTATCGAAGAAGTACAAAGCACAGCGACTTACTTTACTTTGACAAAATATAAAGAACAGGGTGTGAATCTGACAAGAAAAAAACAGGATGGAAGAATGGTGATTACCTTATGAGAGAATTTGTAACAGAAAAAGTAAAGCAGATTAAGCCATCCGGAATCCGAAAATTTTTCGATGTGGTCAGTGAAATGCCGGATGCAATTTCTCTTGGAGTGGGCGAGCCGGATTTTGATACTCCATGGCACATTCGGGATGCAGGAATCAAGTCATTAAAAGCGGGAAAAACCTTTTATACTTCAAATGCAGGACTGATGGAGCTTCGAGAAGAAATCTGCCGTTATACCGAGGAAAAAATGCATGTTTCTTATGACCCGAAATCTGAAGTGTTTATCAGTGTGGGCGGAAGTGAGGCAATTGATATTGCATTTCGTGCGACACTTGATATCGGAGATGAAGTGATTATTCCGGAACCGGCTTTTGTTTCTTATGTGCCGTGTGCCCGGCTTGCAGGGGCTGTTCCGGTTACAATTCCATTAAAAGCAGAGAATGAATTTCGTCTGACACCGGAAGAATTAGAGGCTGCAATTACTCCAAAATCAAAGATTTTACTGTTATCTTATCCGAATAATCCGACAGGGGCAATCATGGAAAAGGCAGATTTAGAAGCCCTGTGTCCGATTATTGAAAAGTATGACTTATTAGTCGTATCGGATGAAATTTACAGTGAGTTAAGTTATAAATCTGCACACGTAAGCATTGCATCACTTCCGGGAATGAGAGAGAGAACCATCGTGATTAATGGATTTTCAAAAGCATTTGCCATGACCGGATGGCGTCTTGGCTATGCGCTTGCACCTGCGCCTATTATGAAGCAGATGATAAAGCTGCATCAGTTTGCGATTATGTCTGCACCGACGACCAGTCAATATGCGGCCATCAGTGCCTTAAAAAATGGCAATCCGGATGTGATTGAGATGAGAATGGCTTATGACCAGAGACGACGTTTCTTAATGCATACCTTAAAACGGCTTGAAATTCCGTGTTTTGAGCCTTACGGTGCATTTTATATCTTCCCGGATATCTCAAAATTTGGTATGACATCGGAAGAATTTGCAACAAAACTCTTACAGGAAGAAAAAGTAGCAGTTGTTCCGGGCAGTGCATTCGGAGCATGTGGAGAGGGGTTTGTACGTATTTCTTATGCGTATTCGATTGAAGAATTAAAGGCAGCATTTGAAAGAATTGAGAGATTCATCGAAAAAATACGATAAAAAAAGAAAAAAAGCTGGACATTTTAGTGCGTAAAAGCTATTATTAATTATAATTTTACAGCAATAAATAGCGTTGAGGAGGATACAAACGAAAATGAAGAAAGTAGTAAAATTCGGCGGAAGCTCTTTAGCAAGCGCAGAACAGTTTAAAAAAGTGGGTGATATCATCCGTGCTGACGAAACAAGAAGATTTGTTGTACCGTCTGCACCGGGAAAAAGAAATTCAAATGATACAAAAGTAACCGATTTACTTTATAAATGTTACCGTGCAGCAGAAAAAGGTCACACTGATTTTGATAAAGTATTAACGGAAATTAAAGCACGTTATCAGGAAATTATCGATGGACTTGGCTTAGGTCTTTCTTTAGAAGAAGATTTTAATATCATCGAAGAAAAATTTAAAAATCATGCAGGTGAAGAGTATGCAGCATCAAGAGGAGAATACTTAAACGGAAAAATCATGGCAGATTATTTAGGCTATGAATTTGTAGACTCTGCAAAAATTATCCGTTTTGACGGAGAAGGTCAGTTTGATATGGAAATGACAAACCGTCTGACCAGAGAATATTTAAAGGATAAAGAAAATGCAGTAATTCCGGGATTCTATGGAGCAATGGAAGATGGAACAGTAAAAACATTTTCAAGAGGTGGTTCCGATATTACCGGTTCTATCGTAGCAGGTGCACTTGATGCAGATTTATATGAAAACTGGACAGATGTATCCGGTTTCCTTGTAACAGACCCGAGAATTATTGAAAATCCAAAATCTATTGATACCATTACCTATCGTGAACTGCGCGAATTGTCTTACATGGGTGCGACTGTACTGCATGAAGATGCAATCTTTCCTGTAAGAAAAGCAGGGATTCCGATTAATATCCGCAATACAAACAGACCGGAAGATGCAGGTACTATGATTGTAGAAGATACCTGTAAAAAACCGGCTTATACCATCACAGGTATTGCCGGTAAAAAAGGATTCTGTTCTTTATTTATTGAAAAATCCATGATGAACTCTGAAATTGGATTTGGCAGAAAAGTACTTCAGGTTCTGGAGAAAGAAGGAATTTCTTTTGAACATCTGCCATCCGGTATTGATACAATGACCCTGTTTATTCATCAGGATGAGTTTGCAGAAAAAGAACAGCAGGTAATTTCCGGAATTCATCGTGCAGTCAATCCGGACTTTATGGAGTTAGAATCTGATCTGGCATTAATCGCAGTTGTAGGACGCGGTATGCGTTCAAACAGAGGGACAGCAGCAAGAATCTTTGCGGCACTGGCTCATGCCAATGTAAACGTAAAAATGATTGATCAGGGTTCCAGTGAATTAAATGTCATCATCGGTGTAAGAAATGAAGATTTTGAGATCGCTGTGAAAGCAATTTACGATATTTTTGTAACAACTCAGCTGTAATCATAATAATCATAATGAGAAGGAAAAAGTACATTCGATTTTTCGGATGTACTTTTTTGTTGACAAAACCTAAAATGTCACGTATACTACAAGTGTACTAAGAAAGATAGTACACTAAATACACATGGACAGCATAGAAAGGAAGTGAAACTTCAAATGGTCGTAATTGATTATCAAAATCGAAAACCGATTTATGAACAGATTGTAGAACGATTTCAGATGCTGATTGTAAAAGGAATCTTAGAGCCGGACTCGCAGATGCCATCGGTACGTGCGCTTGCGACAGAACTTTCGATTAATCCAAATACGATACAGAAAGCTTATGCCGTACTGGAACAGGAGGGGTATATCTATCCGGTAAAAGGAAGGGGAAATTTTGTTTCGGGAAATCAGGCATTAGTCAAACAAAAAAAAGAAGATTTTCTTTTAAAACTGCATGGGGTATTAAAAGAAGGAAAGGAAATCGGAGTGACCGGTGCACAATGTCTGGAATGTGTGAATTCCGTATTTAAGGAGGGAGAACATGATTAATACAACACAGCTTTCAAAACAGTTTGGAGATTTAAAAGCCGTAGATAAAATTAGTCTCCAAATTGTGGATAACAGTATTTTCGGACTTGCGGGAACAAACGGAGCCGGAAAAAGTACCTTCCTTCGTATGCTTGCAGGGGTGTTAAAGCAGGATGAAGGAGAGATTGAAATCGATGGAGAGACAGTCTGGGAAAATGAAAAGATAAAAGGTGAAATTTTCTTTTTGCCAGATAATGCTTATTTTCCGCCAAATGTGACACCACAACAGATGGCAGGTTACTATAGTATTTATTACAGTAAATTTAATAAAAAACGGTTTCAGGAGTTATGCGATAAATTAGAGTTAGATACCAAACGAAAAATCAATACCTTTTCCAAGGGAATGAAGCGTCAGGTGTCGATGCTGCTTGGAATCTGTGCAGGAACAAAATACTTGTTTTGTGATGAGACATTTGATGGGTTAGACCCTGTGATGCGTCAGGCAGCAAAAAGTATTCTTGCATACGAGGTGACGGAACGTCCCTTTACACCAATTATTGCATCTCATAATTTAAGGGAATTAGAAGATATCTGCGACCATGTAGGATTATTACATAAAGGCGGAGTTTTGCTTTCAAGAGAACTGGAGGATATGAAAATGCATATCCATAAAGTGCAGTGCGTGATTCAAAATCCGCTTTTGGAAGAAGAGCTGCTTCGGGAACTTGATGTTGTACAGTCTGAAAAGCGTTTATCTTTATTGACCTTAATTGTAAGAGGTGAAAAAGACAGGATAATGGAAACGGTAGAAAGTAAATTTCCGCTGTTTGCAGAGATGATACCGCTTACACTGGAAGAAATCTTTATCAGCGAAACGGAGGTGGCAGGATATGACATCAAAAAACTGTTTTTCTAAAATGATAGTACGGGATTTAAAAGAGAGAGGCGTCTGGCTGATTAGTTCCATCATTTTATTTCTCCTGATTTATCCGGTTCAGATTTTAATGAGTCTGGATGCAATTGCCTCTTATATGAAAGGGGAAGAAGAATTCTACAGCAAAATTACAGAACAGTTTTCAAGTTTGATGAGTTTTGGAAATGAGATCATGTATGTTGTAATCGTGATTATGGCATTTTTGCTGGCAATGTCAGGATTCTGGTACGTATATTCGGGAGTAAAAACAGATTTTTATCACAGTCTTCCGATAAAAAGAGAAAAACTGTTTTTAGAACGCTATGTTACCGGAATTTTGATTTTTATAGTTCCGTATTTCTTTAGTCTGATGCTTGGATATGGTGCCGGAATCATGAAAGAGGCAGGGACTTCTGGAATTTTAAGTTTATGTGCAAAAGGGTTTATCACAAATGTTGTGTTGTTTTTGCTTTTGTATAATCTTGCAGTTTTAGGCGTTCTGCTTACCGGAAATTTATTTACCGGAGTTTTGGCGTATGGAGCATTTTTAAGTTATGGAATTTTGTTAGAGAGTACAATTAGTCTAACAAAATATACTTTTTTTACAACTTATATAGAGAATTCAAGATTGAGTCAGACTTTTGAAGGAAAACTTGGAAAGTTAAGTCCACTTTATGTGTTTGATATGATTCTGTCGAATAATAATATTTCGATGAAGGATGTCAGTGTAGTCTTTGGAATCTCAGTGCTGTTTTTGGTAATCTGCATATCTGTTTATAAAATTCGTCCGACAGAAGCTTATCATAAATCAATTGCTTTTAAGAAGTTACAGCCAATTATAAAGGTTGTGGTTGTCCTTCCGATTTCAGCATGTGTGGGCATTTTATCAAGTGAAATTGTCGGACGAAATTTTATCTGGTATGTGGGAGGCTTGCTTGTTACTGCCGTGCTCTTATCCTTTGCAATGGAATTTTTATATTATTTAGATATCAGAGAATGTATTCGTCCCAAAATCTCTACCGGATTAATTTTGGGAATGCTGGTGATAATGGCGGTGGCATTAAAGCTGGATTTAATAGGGTTTGATACCTATTTACCAAAAGAATCAAGAGTAAAAAACATGTCCATTTATATTGATGGATTAAACAGCTGTTATGATTATCCGGAAGGCGCCGGAGAGATGTACGGAACAACTTCTTTTTTACAGAATACCAGGATAGAAGAGTTTGATGCCATTTATCAGCTTGCGAAAAAAGCAGTTGCAATTCAAAAAGAAGATAAGAGAACTGCAGATTCTGAAATAACTGCTGCTTCTGAAATAACAGATTCCGAAGAACTTTATTTTTCTGTTCGCTATGAAATGAAAAATGGAAAAGAGGTTTACCGCGGATACTGCATTCCGAAGGATGAAGAAAATCTGAAATTAATTGCAGATATTTATGATAATTGGGAGTTTAAACGACAGGTTCTTCCGGTAGAATATGTAAAAGAAGAAAAGATTTCTTCTCTTGATATTGCGGATCTCCAATCGTCTCATACTTCCGAACTTTCTAAAGAGACAATAAAAAGTCTGTTTAAAACCTGTAAAAATGAATGGGAGTCTGCAACCTATGAGCAGTTGAGTAATGATAAAGTACTTGGATTTTTACGATTTTATCTGGATTATGACAGAGAAAACGGTGATTATGATACCGGATCCAGATATGTAAGTGTTCCGGTTTACTCAAGTTTTCAGCAGACGAGAAAACTCTTAGAACAAAACGGCTGTAAAATGATGACATTTGAAGATTATGATAAGGTAGAAAGAATTGAGATAAGTCAATATGACGATAAAACAGGAGACCTTGGAGGTATCCTAAATGTCACCGATGAAAATCAGATTCGGGAAATACTTGAGGCTCTTTACATAACAGATAACAGTGAAATATTTGATATAAGCACGATAAACTATCAGATTGAAGTTCAGATTGACTGGAAATCGGAGGTCTTTAATAATACGGATGGTTTTTGCAGCTGTTATTTCCGCACCGATGAAGTACCGGAATTTGTAACAAAAGCATTAGAAGAATAAATAATAACACCTGTGCCAATTAATGAGCTTTGGCATGGGTGTTTTTCGTTCATTGACAATCGGATAAAAAGCAGAGTAAAATAAGTGCATCAGAATAAACGAGAAACAAGGAGGAAATTATGAGACGAAAGTTATCCTTTGATGATGAAAAGGATTTGGTTTTGCTTGGCAAAGCACTTTCTTCTGAAATCAGAATAAAAATTTTAAAACTGCTTGACACCAAACCTTACTGTGTCAATGAAATCGCAGAGCTTTTAAAGATTCCGGCATCTTCAGCAGCCTTAAATGTAAAAGTATTAGAGGAGGCACAACTGATACGGACGGAGTTAAAACCCGGAGTCAGAGGTTCTATGAAGTTGTGCTTAAGACAAAATGATGAACTGCTTTTACTTCTAAGAAAAGGAGAAAAGAAAAAGAAAGAGGAAGTCATTTCCATGCCGGTCGGAAATTATGTGGATTATAAAGTTGCACCGACCTGTGGAATTGTCAACGCAGAGGACTATATTGACGGGGAGGATGAACCAAGGTGCTTTTATAATCCACTGCGTACGACGGCAAAGCTGGTCTGGTTTGCAAAGGGGTATCTGGAATATCGTTTTCCAAATGCCGGAATCCAGAATGGGCGGGTCAGACGACTGGAATTATCTGCGGAACTTTGTTCAGAAGCACCGGATTATAACATGGAATGGCCATCCGATATTACCCTTTGGATTAATCAGAGGGAAGCAGGAACGTGGACGTGTCCAAGTGATTTTGGAGGACGCAGAGGAAAATTAAATCCAGACTGGTGGGAAGACAAGAATACCCAGTATGGAAAGTTAAAAGTCTGGACATTGGAGGAGAACGGAACATATCTCGACGGAAAAAAAGTAAATGATGTTTCAGTAACAGATTATTGTCTGGCAGATGGTCCGTTTATCTCTGTGCGGATTGGAGTAAAAGAGGGTGCAAAACATCAGGGCGGTGTAAATTTGTTTGGGAATTCATTTGGAGATTATCCACAGGACATTGTGATGCGGATTCTATATGAGTAAATAGAACTTGAAAAAATCAAGTTTTGTGGTATAATAAAAACAATAATAATGTTTTAAAACAGAAATTATATTTTGGAAAATTTGGGAAGGGGAACGACATGTTAAACGAAAGTATCAAAAAACTGGTTACTTATGGAATGGAAACCGGACTCGTACCGGAATGTGAAAGAAACTACACAATTAATCTGTTGCTGGATTTATTTCATCAGGATGATTATGAAGAGCCGCAGGAAGAATATACAAATGTAGATTTGGAATCAACCTTAAAAGAACTGCTTGATGAAGCGGTTACAAGAGGCATTATTGAGGACAGCATCGGTTACCGCGATTTATTTGATACCAAGATTATGAACTGTCTGATGCCGCGTCCGGCACAGGTACAGCAGAAGTTCAAAGAAGAGTATGCAAAATCACCGGAATGTGCGACTGCTTATTTTTATAAATTAAGTCAGGACAGTGATTACATTCGTCGTTACCGTATTAAAAAAGATAGAAAATGGACGACAGAAAGTCCTTATGGCACAATTGATATTACCATTAACCTTTCGAAACCGGAAAAAGACCCGAAAGCAATTGCAGCAGCTAAAAATGCAAAACAGAGCAGTTATCCAAAATGTCAGCTTTGTATGGAAAACGAAGGTTATGCAGGTCGTTTAAATCATCCGGCGAGAGAAAATCACAGAATTATTCCGATTACAATCAATGACAGCAAGTGGGGATTCCAGTATTCTCCTTATGTTTACTATAATGAACACTGTATCGTATTTAATGGACAGCATGTGCCGATGAAGATTGAGAGGGCTGCATTTATAAAATTATTTGATTTTGTAAAACAGTTCCCACATTATTTCCTTGGTTCTAATGCAGATTTACCAATCGTAGGTGGTTCAATTTTAAGCCATGACCATTTTCAGGGTGGTCATTACACCTTTGCAATGGCAAAAGCGCCAATCGAAGAGCACGTTACCATTCCGGGATATGAAGATGTGGAAGCCGGAATCGTAAAATGGCCGCTTTCTGTTTTGAGAATTCGTCACAAGGATGAGAAACGCCTGATTGATTTGGCGACCCATGTATTAGAAGTGTGGAGAGGATATACAGATGAGTCAGCTTTTATCTTTGCAGAAACAGAGGGAGAACCGCATAATACGATTACTCCGATTGCAAGAAAAAAAGGCGATGTATATGAGCTTGATTTAACTTTAAGAAATAATATCACGACCAAAGAGCATCCGCTTGGTGTCTATCATCCACATGCTCAGTATCATCACATTAAAAAAGAAAATATCGGTCTGATTGAGGTTATGGGACTTGCAGTACTTCCGGCAAGATTGAAAGACGAATTAGAGCTGCTTGCTGAGTATCTGGTTGAGAAAAAAGACCCGGCTGAAAATGAAAGCCTGAAAAAACATGCAGACTGGGTAAAGGAATTTTTACCGAAATACGAAGAGATTACCAAAGAAAATGTAATGGGAATCCTGGAAGAAGAAGTCGGACAGGTATTTGTAAAAGTCTTAGAGGACGCAGGTGTTTATAAATGTACGAAAGAGGGAAGAGACGCCTTTAAACGTTTTATTTCCGTATTATAAAAGCAGAATAGAATGAGTAGAACAAAAAGGGAATTGTCATGTTAAAAATGGCAGTTCTCTTTTTTATCTCAATCTTCGATTTGAATATCCGTTCTTACCTTGTTTGTTTTCTTTTAAGTGTGCTATAATGGGTGAAAAGAAAAGGAAAGGTCGATAAAATACAAAATGAAAAAAAGAGTAGAAGATTCACAGACCGAGCAGACGTATCTGATGCGTCCCATTTATTTAAATGAATATGGAAATCTTTTTGGTGGTCAGCTGATGGAATGGATCGATGAGATCGCCAGTATTGTAGCAATGCGCCACAGTGAGGCAGACATTACGACCGCCTGCATTGATAATTTGAATTTTAAAGAGGGTGCAACCGTAAATGATGTCATTGTGCTTCGCGGAAAGATTACTTATGTAGGAAGAACTTCCATGGAAGTGCGGGTTGATACTTATGTGGAAAGCCGTCATGGAATCCGCAAGGTTATCAACCGTGCTTACGTGGTTATGGTCGCGGTGGATGAGCATCACCATCCGATTCCGGTTCCGGGTCTGATTGTAGAATCAGAATCGGAAAAAGCAGAGTGGGAAGGCGGCGAAAAACGCTACGCACTCAGAAAAGAAAGAAGAAGAGAGGGCTATTAGATGAGCGAAAAAATCCTGCTGATAGACGGGCACAGTATTTTAAATCGGGCGTTTTACGGACTTCCGGAGCTTACAAATGCAGAAGGACTTCATACAAATGCTATTTATGGCTTTTTAAATATTTTATTTCGGATTGTAGAAGAAGAAAAACCGGATTATTTAACGGTGGCATTTGATTTGCATGCACCGACCTTTCGCCATAAGATGTATGCAGATTATAAGGGAACCAGAAAGGGCATGCCTCAGGAGCTAAGAGAGCAGGTTCCGGTTATGAAAGATGTCTTAATGGCGATGGGGATTACGATTGTTGCAAAGGAAGGCTACGAGGCAGATGACCTGCTTGGAACATTGGCAAAAAAGAGCGAAGCAAGGGGAATGGATGTAACGGTGCTTTCCGGAGACCGTGACTTGCTTCAACTTGCAAGTAAGCATATCTGTATCCGAATTCCAAAGACCAGATTTGGAAAAACTACGATTGAGGATTATTTTGAAGAAAATGTCAAAGAAAAATATCAGCTGACACCGGCACAGATTATTGAATTAAAGGCGCTGATGGGTGATTCTTCCGATAATATTCCGGGGCTTCCGGGCGTGGGAGAAAAGACTGCGACAAAGATTTTGCTGGAATACGGCACGGTGGAAAATGCATGGAAACATGTCGAAGAATTAAAGCCGAATAAAGCGAAAAATGCGTTCTTAGAACATTATGATATGGCAATTTTAAGTAAAAAACTTGCGACTATCAATATTGACAGTCCGATTGAATATAACTGGGAAAGTGCGAGAATCGGAGAATTTTACACAAAAGAAGCTTATGAATATTTTAAAGAACTGGAATTTAAAAATTTCTTATCCCGTTTTGAAGAAGGGGCAGAACCGGCAAAAATTGCAGTTTCTTTTCAAAATGTAACCGATTTTACAGAGGCAGATGCGCTGTTTGAAAAACTGGTGAAAGAACCGGAACTTGGAATTGAAGTTTTAAGAGAAGCACATCAGTTTTTGGGTCTTGGACTTGCATGGAATAATAAAGAAAAAGAAGAAGTGGAAACAGTCTGCATTTTTCCACAGGGATTTTTAACGGAAAGTTATCTGATGGACCAGGTGCAGAAACTTTGTGAAAAAGTAGAAATGATAGATGCGCTTGATGTAAAAGAGACAATTTCAGAAATTTCAAAAGTTTCGCATAAGAAGGTGTTTGATGCCGGAATTGCTGCGTATTTGTTAAATCCACTGAAATCTTCTTACACTTATGATGATATTGCAAAAGAGTACTTAGGAGAAATGCTTCCGGCAAAAGAAGACTTGATTGGAAAACTTTCCTATACAAAGGCAATGAGTGAAAAAGAAGCAAAAGAGAAAGAAGTCGCAAAAAGTATCTGTTATATGGCATATACAGCATTAAGAAGTCGGAAGGCGCTGATGGAAGCACTTGAAAACAATAATATGAAAGCGCTTTTTGAGGACGTAGAACTGCCGCTGTTATTTACACTTTCTAATATGGAAAAAGAGGGAATCCGCGTCAATGCAGAAGCCTTAAAAGAATATGGAAGTCAGCTTGAGGTAAAAATCAAAGCATTAGAAAGCCAGATTTATGAAGAGGCAGGAGAAGAGTTTAACATCAATTCTCCAAAACAGCTTGGTGTAATTTTATTTGAAAAATTACAGCTTCCGGGCGGGAAAAAGACGAAGACCGGATATTCAACCGCAGCAGATGTTCTGGAGAAACTTGCACCGGAACATAAACTGGTAGCAGATATCCTGGAATATCGTCAGCTTGCAAAATTAAAATCCACTTATGCGGACGGACTTGCCGGATTTATCGGGGAAGACGGCAGAATTCATTCTACGTTTAATCAGACGATTACGGCAACCGGAAGAATCAGCAGTACAGAGCCGAATCTTCAGAATATTCCGATCCGTATGGAACTGGGACGCCTGATTCGTAAAGTCTTTATTCCAGAAGATGGATTTGTATTTGTGGATGCGGATTATTCCCAGATTGAACTTCGTGTGCTTGCGCATTTATCAGGGGATGAAAATCTGATTGAAGCCTATAAAGAAGCGCAGGATATTCACCGAATGACGGCTTCTCAGGTCTTTCATGTTCCGTTTGAAGAGGTGACGGATTTACAGAGAAGAAATGCAAAAGCGGTGAACTTTGGAATTGTATATGGAATCAGTTCGTTTGGATTGTCACAGGATTTAAGTATTACAAGAAAAGAAGCAGCGGAATATATTGAAAATTATTTTGCCACTTATCCAAAGATTAAAGGCTTCTTAGATGGACTCGTAACAGAGGCAAAAGAACAGGGATATGTGGAAACAATGTTTCAAAGACGTCGTCCAGTGCCGGAAATCCGTTCCGGAAACTTTATGCAGAGATCCTTTGGGGAACGTGTAGCGATGAATTCTCCGATTCAGGGAACGGCAGCGGATATCATCAAGATTGCAATGATTCGTGTGGAACAGGCATTAAAAGAGCAGAATCTGGAGTCACGTCTGATTTTACAGGTACACGATGAACTGTTGATCGAAGCCAAAGAAGACGAGGTCGAGGCAGTAAAGGCAATTTTAGAGCGGGAAATGAAAGGTGCGGCAAACCTGGCGGTTCCGCTTGAAATTGATATGCATACCGGAACAAACTGGTATGAGGCAAAATAAAAACCTGGAAAAAATACAAGATGAATCATAACGTACGAAAGGGGAAAGTGGTATGAGAGTAATAGGGGTAACCGGTGGAGTTGGTTCCGGAAAAAGTGCGGTTTTAAATTATATTGAAGCACATTTTGATGCAAGAATTATAAAGGCAGATGATGTCGGGCATCTGTTGATGATGCCGGGGCAAGTCTGCTATGAACCGGTCATTCAACTGTTTGGTGAGTGGATTGTCAAAGAGGATGGTTCATTAGATCGTGAAACGATTTCAAAGATTGTATTTGAGAAAAAAGAAATTCTTGAAAAGTTAAATGCAATCATTCATCCGGCGGTAAAAAAATATATTTTAAGAGAGATTGAACGCTCCAAAAAAGAAAAAACCGAATTTTTCTTTATCGAAGCAGCTCTTTTAATTGAAGAAAAATATGATGAAATTTGTGATGAATTGTGGTATATTTATTGCGAAAAAGAAGTCCGCATGGAACGTCTGCGCCATAATCGTGGGTATTCCGATAAAAAGATTGAGCAGATGTTAAAGAACCAGCTCTCAGATGAGGAGTTTGAGTCCAAATGCGACTTCCAGCTTTATAACAGTGAAGATGTGGCACATACCTATCTTCAGATTGAAAGGAAAATGAGGACTTATTATGAATCTATGTAGCATTGCCAGTGGAAGCAGCGGAAACTGCATCTATGTAGGCAGTGATAAAACCAGTATTCTTGTAGATGCAGGAATCAGCGGAAAGCGAATTGAGCAGGGATTAAACAGTATTGAGCGTACCACAAAAGACTGCGATGCAATTTTAATCACTCATGAACATTCTGACCATGTCAAAGGACTTGGAGTGCTTGCAAGAAAATACCACATTCCAATTTATTGCACCAAAGGTACAATGGAAGAATTAAAACAAATGTCAATGCTTGGAAAGATGCCGGAGGGACTCTATCGTCCGATTCTGGCAGAAGAAACATTTTCAATCGGAGATTTATCCATTCTGCCATTTGAAATTTCACATGATGCGGCAGAACCGGTAGGCTATCGGGTTTCTCATGGAGAAAAATCGGTAGGGATTGCAACGGATATGGGAGTCTATGACGAAAAAATCGTTGAAAACCTTCAGGGACTCGATGCTCTGCTTTTAGAGGCAAACCATGATGTGAGGATGCTTCAGGTCGGCGCTTATCCGTATTCTTTAAAGCAGAGAATTTTAGGGAAAAAAGGACATTTATCCAATGAATCGGCGGGAAGGTTGCTCTGCCGTCTGCTTCATGATAAAATGAAACAGATTATGCTTGGACATTTAAGCCGGGAAAATAATTATGAGATGCTTGCTTATGAGACGGTGTGTGCAGAAGTGACGATGGGAGAAAACCCATGGAAATCTTCGGATTTCAAAATATCTGTTGCGCACAGAGACCGTGCATCTGAACTGATAACCGTATAGAAAAATTTTAGATAGAAAACAGGTTGTAAAATGCAGCAAAATGCAGTAAGATAAAACATAAAAAATACGCTTGGAATTTTTGAGAGTGAAAAAGGAGAACATTTAAAATGAAAAAAACGATTATCACCGTAGTAGGACAGGACACAGTGGGAATTATTGCAAAGGTATGTACCTATCTTGCAGAAAATAAAATTAACATTCTTGATATTTCACAGACAATCATCGATGGCTATTTTAACATGATGATGATTACAGATACTTCAAAGTCTGAGAAGAAACTGGATAAGATTTCTACAGATCTGACAGAATTAGGCGAACAAATCGGTGTTGCAATCCATGCACAGCATGAAGACATTTTTAACAAAATGCATCGTATCTAGTTAAATTAAGCAGCTGCTGGATTGACGCTGAATATTTGCGGAACTGGTAGTTCTGAGTTTAGTTCTAATTTCTGAAAGGATAAAATACACATGATTAACATATTTGAAGTAAATGAAACGAATAAAATGATTGAGCAGGAAAACCTGGATGTGCGTACCATTACAATGGGAATCAGCCTCTTAGACTGTATCGATTCTGATTTACAGCAGGTAAACCGCAAGGTTTATGAAAAAATTACAACACTGGCAAAAAATCTGGTAGAAACCGGAGAAGAGATTTCAAAGGAATATGGAATTCCTGTTGTAAATAAACGAATTTCCGTGACCCCGATTGCACTGATTGGCGGTGCGGCATGTAAAGCACCGGAAGACTTTGTGACACTGGCTCAGACATTGGATAAAGCCGCAAAAAAAGTTGGGGTAAACTTTATCGGTGGTTATTCTGCAACCGTTTCAAAAGGAATGACAAAAGCAGATGAAATGCTGATTCGTTCTATTCCGGAAGCATTGGCTACAACAGAGAGAGTCTGCAGTTCTGTTAATCTTGGCTCTACAAAAACAGGTATCAATATGGATGCTGTAAAATTAATGGGTGAAATTGTGCTTGCCACTGCAAATGCAACAAAAGAACAGGATTCTCTTGGCTGCGCAAAGCTGGTTGTATTTTGTAATGCACCGGATGATAATCCATTTATGGCGGGTGCGTTCCATGGAGTAACAGAAGCCGATGCAATTATCAATGTCGGAGTTTCCGGTCCGGGAGTTGTAAAAACTGCTCTTGAAAAAGTACGTGGAAAAGATTTTGAAGTATTATGCGAAACCATTAAGAAAACAGCATTTAAAGTAACACGTGTTGGACAGCTGGTTGCAAAAGAAGCTTCCAAACGTCTTGGTATTCCGTTTGGTATCGTAGACTTATCGCTTGCTCCGACACCGGCTATTGGTGATAGCGTAGCAGGAATTTTAGAAGAAATCGGTCTGGAATATGCAGGTGCACCTGGAACAACAGCAGCACTTGCACTCTTAAATGATCAGGTCAAAAAAGGCGGAGTTATGGCATCTTCTTACGTTGGCGGTTTAAGTGGTGCATTTATTCCGGTCAGTGAAGACCAGGGAATGATTGATGCGGTAAAAGCAAATGCACTGACCATTGAGAAATTAGAGGCAATGACCTGTGTCTGCTCTGTAGGTCTTGACATGATTGCAATTCCTGGAGATACAAAGGCAACTACCATTTCCGGTATCATTGCAGATGAATGTGCAATCGGTATGGTAAACCAGAAAACAACAGCCGTTCGTGTGATTCCGGTCATCGGAAAAGGTGTAGGAGAAACAGTAGAATTTGGCGGTCTGTTGGGATATGCGCCGATTATGCCGGTCAATCCATATTCTTGTGATGCATTTGTAAATCGTGGCGGAAGAATCCCAGCTCCAATTCACAGCTTTAAAAACTAAAAAAGCCAAAATTGCAGATGGCAGACAAAGCAGGAAGAAAAAAATGTACCATAGATTTTGGCTTGACAAAAGAGTTAGATTATGCTAACTTTGGAGTGGAAACAAAGACAGCTGAAAAGAAAGAAGATGTTGGGATGAATATAGGTACATTTGTTGTTTTAGTCATTGTAGCATGCATTGTTGGTCTGGCAGCACGAAAGGTCTGGAAAGATAAAAAATCCGGAAAGAGCTGCAGTAGTTGCGGAGGCAGTTGTGGTGGATGCAGCGGATGCCATCCGGCACCATCAAAGAAAAAATAAAAAACAATAAAGATAGAAATACGGTGAATCATTAGAAATAATGGTTCATCGTATTTTTTTGTTTCATCAAAATTTTGGATATGGTAGAATAAAGCATAAACTTAAGTGAGGCAGAAGAAAACCCTAAGGTAAAAAAGAAAGGAAGCGAAGCATGACGGATTATGTAAGTTTACAAGATGTAACAAAAACCTACCGCATGGGTGAGATTACAATAAAAGCAGCAGATGGAATCAGTTTTGATGTACAAAAAGGCGAGTTTGTCATTGTAGTCGGACCAAGTGGTGCAGGAAAGACAACCGTTTTAAATATTCTTGGAGGCATGGATGTTGCAACTTCCGGAAAAGTATTTGTAGACGGAGCGGAGATTACAAAATATCGGGGGAAAAAACTGATTCAGTATCGAAGAGAAGAGATTGGATTTGTCTTTCAGTTTTATAATTTAATGCAGAATCTGACAGCACTTGAAAATGTGGAACTTGCAATGCAAATTTGTAAATATCCGCTTGATGCCAAAAAAGTATTAGAAGAAGTAGGCTTAAAAGAACGAATGAACAATTTTCCCGCACAGCTTTCCGGAGGAGAGCAACAAAGGGTGGCGATTGCACGTGCACTTGCGAAAAATCCAAAATTACTGCTGTGTGATGAGCCGACAGGTGCGCTTGATTATGTAACAGGAAAGGCAATTTTGAAATTGTTGCAGGATACCTGTCGGGAAAAAGAAATGACGGTAATTGTCATTACTCATAACTCGGCTCTTGCACCGATGGCAGACCGTGTGATTAAGATTCGGAATGGAAAAGTGGCAGAAACCGTATTAAATGAGAAACCGATGCCGGTAGAAGAGATTGAGTGGTAGAAGGAAAGGGAAAAGATGAAAGCATTTTGGAAGGATTTCTTTCGGGAAATCAGTAAAAATAAAGGGCGTTTTCTATCCGTATTTTTCATCGTCTTCTTAGGCTCTGCTTTTTTTTCAGGAATTCGCTCGGCAGAAGGTGATATGAAAGTATCAGCAGATCGATATTATGACGATGTCGATTATATGGATTTGAAAATACTTGGAACGTTAGGCTTAACGGATGAGGACTTAAAGGATATCCAAAATACAGAGGGAGTAAAAAATGTAACCGGAGGACATACCTTAGAAGTCTTACATAAAGTAGGAGAAAAAGAACAGGTTGTCAAATTAATTGCGCTGACGGACAAAGTAAATGAGCCACAAATCAAAGAAGGAAGGATGCCGGAAAATTCGGACGAGATTTTAGTGGACGAGAGTTTTTTGAGTTATTCAGACTGCAAAATCGGAGATAAAGTGACGTTTGAGTCAGGAACAGATGAGGCAGTTACGGATTCTCTGACAGGAGATACCTTTACAATTGTCGGAACTGCGACACTGCCGTATTATATGGATTTAAACAGGGGAACAGGTTCAATTGGAACAGGAAGTATTAACAGTTTTGCACTCTTAGAGCCGGAAGTATTTACTTCAGATGTTTACACAGAACTTTATGTACAGATAGATGGAGCGAAAGAGTCAGCCAGCTATAGTGATGAGTATGATAAAACAGTTAAGAAAGTACAAAAGAAAATAGAAGCGTTAGAAGACTCAGCCTGTGACAGACGATATCAGACCATCCAGGAAGAAGGACAACAGGAAATTGCGGATGCCAAAGAGCAGATTCAGGACGCAGAAGAGAAACTTGCGGATGCAAAACAAAAACTGGATGATGGAGAAGTTCAGCTTTCCGATGCAAGAACCACGATTTCCAAAAAAGAGCAGGAACTAAACGATGGGGAGAGCGAGTTAAAATCAAAAGAAGCAGAACTGGAATCCGGCAAGCAGACCTTAGTTCAAAAAACAAAAGAATTAGAAAGTGCAAAGACACAGATAACGGAAAAGACCAAAGAGTTAGAAAGTGGGAAACAGGCTCTAGAATCCGGGAAAAAAGAACTCGAAGCAAATAAAATACAGCTTGCACAAAAAGAGCAGGAATTAAATGCCGGAAAGACACAGCTTGAAGAAGCAAAAACACAGCTTCAGACAAAGATAAAGGAGTTTGAAACAGGAAAGAGCCAGTATGAAGAGAAAAAATCTGCTTATGAAGCGCAAAGAAGTCAGATAGAAACAGCAAAAACACAGCTGGAAGCTGTGAGTGCAGGAATTACTCAGATAGGAAATGCGCTTACTGAAATGAAAAATCAGTTGGAAATTTTGGAAGAGCAGTTAGCCAAAAGCGAGAGTTCAGATGAAATTTATGAGACACTTTTGGCACAGAAGACCGAACTGGAATCCCAGATAACAGCCAAAAGCGAAGCACTTTCAACACTTATCGCTCAAAAAGAAGCGTTAGAAGCAGGAATTTCGGCATTTGAATCAGCAAAACCAGAGGCAGAAGCCCGGCTGGAAGAGGCAAGAATACAAATCGAAGAAGCAGGCACGCAGATTGAACAGGCAAAGGCAACGCTGTCCCAAAAAGAAGAGGAATTAAATGCAGGGCAGGCTCAGATAGATTCTGCGAAAAAGCAGTTACAGGAAGCAGAAGAAAAGATAAAACAGAATGAAGCCATAATTTCGGATGGAGAGGCACAGCTTGTACAGGCACAGAATCAGATAAAAGAGGGAGAAAGCCAGATTTTGGAAGCACAAAAAACGCTTGCTGATGGAGAAAAACAGCTTACCGATGCAAAGCAGACGCTTGCCAAAGGACGGACTTCCCTTGAAGAAGCGAAGAGTGAATTAGAAGTAAAGGCACAGGAATTAGAGGACGGAAAAGCAGAGTATGAAACTGCAAAAAAAGATGCTGAACCGGAAATCGCCGATGCAAAACAAAAAATTTCAGATGGAGAAGAAGAACTGGCGAAATTGGAAGTTCCAACCTGGTATGTCTGGGGACGAGATAAGATTACTTCAACAGAAAGTTTTGGACAGGATGCTGAGAGAATTTCAAATATCGGAGAATTTTTCCCGGTTATCTTCTTTTTAGTTGCGGCACTGGTCAGCTTGACAACCATGACCCGTATGATTGAAGAACAGCGCCAGCAGATAGGAACATTAAAGGCACTTGGTTATTCAGATGGAAAAATTGCATTAAAATACTTTGCTTATGCAATGGTTTCTACCGTCTCGGGTGCACTTGCAGGCGTGGTAGTCGGAGAAAAAATCCTGCCCTGGGTCATTATGAATGCGTATGGAATGTTGTATACGGGACTTCCTTATTACCTGACACCATTAAACTGGCATCAGGGAGGACTTGCTGTTTTGGCAAGTGCAGGCTGTACCGGAGTTGCGACCCTTGCCGCATGCCAGAAAGAGATGATGTCAAAGCCAGCTGAACTGATGCGTCCGCAAGCTCCAAAAAATGGAAAACGTATCTTTTTAGAACGGATTGATATCTTATGGAAACACTTGAACTTTACACAGAAATCTACAGTACGAAACTTAGTGCGCTATAAAAAACGATTTTTTATGACCGTAATCGGAATCGGAGGCTGTATGGGGCTGATATTGGTTGGATTCGGGCTTCAGGATTCCATTACTGCCATTGCCAAGAATCAGTTTGTTAATTTATTTACTTATGAAGCAAATGTAATTTTAGATTCCAACGTTTCGGAGGCTGAAAAAGAAGCCCAGCAGAAAGACTTAAAAGCTTATCAGGGAATCGATGAGATGCTGGAATTGTACTGTCAGAATGTAGAGCTGCAAAGTGAGAAAAAGACGGTAGATACTGTGCTTGAGGTACCAAAAACGTTAGAGGGATTTGAAGATTTTTTTGAATTTCGTGACCGTGTAAGCGGTAAACATTATGCCTTTCCAAAAGAAGGAGCAGCTATAAGCGAAAAAACAGCAGATATGCTTGGGGTAAAAGTGGGAGATACGGTAGAATTAAAAAAAGGAGATACGATAGTCAAAGTCAAGATTTCTGTTATTGTGGAAAACTATGTCCGACATTATCTGTATTTGACAACAGAGACTTATGAAAGTCTGTTTCATGAGACTCCGAATTATAATCAGCTGTTGTTAAGATACCAGGATACCTCAAAAGATTATGAGGATGCACTCGGAGAAAAAATTATGAAATACGACAGTGTGGCAGCAATTTCTTTTACCTCGGATTTAATCGGCCAGATTGATGACATGCTGCGCTCCCTTGATATTGTAATTGTGGTGCTGATTGTGTCAGCAGGGCTGCTTGCCTTTGTGGTATTGTATAACTTAAATAATATCAATATCACAGAACGGCAGAGAGAGCTGGCAACATTGAAAGTATTGGGATTTTATGATGGAGAGGTGGCATCCTATGTGTATCGGGAAAACATTGTGCTGACTCTGTTTGGAATCATTGCCGGAATGGGAATCGGAAACTTTTTGCACCATTATGTGATTCAGACAGTGGAAGTGGATATGATGATGTTTGGACGAAATGTATTTTTCAGAAGTTATTTTTACAGCGGACTCATTACCCTGGCATTTGCGTTGTTTGTAAATGGAATGATGTTTTACCGACTGCGAAAAATTGACATGATTGAATCCCTTAAGAGTGTGGAGTAGAAAGGAAATCAATATGGCTTTAGTGACAGGAATTATTGCAGAATACAATCCTTTTCATAATGGACATGCTTATCAGATTCAAAAAGCGCGGGAGCTAACCGGCTGTGATTTTGTGGTGGTTGTGATGAGCGGAGATTTTGTACAGCGTGGCGCACCGGCACTTTTTGATAAATATACACGGACAAAGATGGCACTTTTGGGGGGCGCAGACCTGGTACTGGAATTACCGGTCTGGGCTTCCAGCGCCAGTGCTGAATTTTTTGCGGCAGGAGCAGTTTCTGTTTTAGAGGGAATCGGCTGTACGGATTTTTTGTGTTTTGGAGCGGAAGATGAGAAGCTTTCAAAGATGCAGAAAGCAGTGAAGCTGCTTGCAGATGAAAATACAGAATTTCAGAAACAACTTCGGGATGCGCTAAAAACAGGTCTTTCTTTTCCGGCTGCAAGAAAACAGGCGCTAAGCGGTTTCTTAACAGAAGAAGAGAGCAGTATCTTAGATAAGCCTAATAATATTCTTGGAATTGAATATTTAAAGGCATTAAAAGCAAAGAACTCTTCGATAGAGCCGGTGATTGTAAAAAGAGAAGGTCAGGGGTATCATGGACAGGAACTTTCCCATGGATTTGCAAGTGCTTCGGGGATTCGCAGCGCCTTAAAAGACATGGGAGACTGGGAACAGGATGAGAAAATTTCTCAGCTTTTCCATGTAATGCCAAAGGAAATTACAGAAATTTTTATAGAGGCAGGAAAACAGAATCAGATGGTATGGGAGGATGATTTTTCTCTGCTGTTACAATACAATCTGCTTAAGCAGAAAAACAGATTACAGCTGACTGCTTACAGCGACGTTTCAAAAGACCTTGCAATGCGGATTTCTAAAAATTTAAATCAATTTGAGTCTTATAGTAGTTTTGTTCAGAAATTAAAGACGAAAGAACTGACGTATACCCGAATTTCGAGGGCTTTGCTTCACATTTTATTAGAGATAACTCAGGAAGAGACTCGAATGTTTCTACACAATCCTTATACTCGAATTTTAGGATTCAGGCAGGACAGCAAAGAAGTGTTAGGAAAAATGAAAAAAGCAAAAGAAATTCCGGTACTTACGAAGATTTCGAATTATCAAAAAGAGTTGGCAAACATTCAAAAAGGTCTGTTTGAAAAAGATATCTTTGCGTCTGATCTTTATGAGGCAGTGACCGGAAGAAAACAAAAAAGAGGATTGACAAATGAACTTCAACATTCACCGATTATTCTAAGATAAACAAGGAATGTTTGGAAAATAATACAATTTTTGTGCATAATTTTCAAATGCACACTTGTACCGTTTTTGGAAACGATGTATAATGAAAACAGGCACGACCATCTCTAGGTCGTAATGAATTAGCATAACGGAGGAAAAATTATGAACGTATTAGTAGTAAATTGCGGAAGTTCATCATTGAAATTCCAGCTCATCAACTCTGAAACAGAGGAAGTAGCAGCAAAAGGTCTGTGTGAACGTATCGGTATCGATGGAAGACTGGTATATCAGCCAACAAACGGAGAAAAAGAAGTAACAGAAGCACCAATGCCAACTCATACAGAAGCAATCAAAATGGTATTAGACGCTCTGGTTAATGAAAAAACAGGTGTATTAAAGAGCCTTGACGAAGTAGAAGCAATCGGACATCGTGTACTGCATGGTGGAGCTAAAATCTCTGATTCCTGTATTATCAACGATGAAGTAATCTCTGTTATCGAAGAGTGCTGTGACCTTGGTCCTCTGCATAACCCTGCAAACCTGATGGGTATCCGTGCATGTATGGAACTGATGCCAGGTAAACCAAACGTAGCTGTATTTGATACTGCATTCCATCAGACAATGCCGGAAAAAGCATATATGTATGCAATTCCGAAAAAATACTATGATGAATATAAAGTACGTAAATATGGTTTCCACGGAACTTCTCATCGTTTCGTATCGAAAGAAACAATCAAATTCCTTGGTCTTGACCCGGAAAATTCTAAAGTAATCGTTGCTCATCTTGGAAACGGTTCTTCTATCAGTGCAGTTGTAAATGGAAAATGTGTTGACACCAGCATGGGTCTGACACCTCTTCAGGGTCTTGTAATGGGAACACGTTCCGGTGACCTTGACCCGGCTGTTCTTGAATTCATCTGTGCAAAAGAAAACATTGATGTAAAAGAAATGGTTCGTATCTTAAATAAAGAATCCGGTTTATTAGGACTTTCTAACGGACTTTCCAGTGACTTCCGTGACTTAAACGAAGCTGCTGAAGGCGGAAACGAAGATGCAAAACGTGCAGTAGACTGCTTATGCTACAGCATTATCAAATACATCGGTTCTTATGTAGCTGCTATGAACGGTGTAGATGCAATCGCATTTACAGGCGGTATCGGTGAAAATGCAATTCCGGTTCGTGAAACTGTTGTAAAGAGTCTGGAATATCTTGGAATCAAATTAGATGAAGAAGCAAACCAGACAAGAGGAGAAAATAAAGTAATCTCCACAGCAGATTCTAAAGTAAAAGTTGCAATCGTTCCGACAAACGAAGAACTTGCAATCTGTCAGGAAACAGCAGAACTGGTAAAGAATCAGAAATAATAGTTGACAAAAACGAATTACCTATGTATAATTGACAAGGTGTGATTAGGAGACTATTATGCTAATTGATTTATCAGATATTTTATCCGTGGATGGAAAGACGAAAGAATTAAAAATGCCGGTTTCCATGGATTCCTTTGAATCAAAACTTGGCAGTTTTCCGGTAGTAGAAAAACAGCCGTTAGATGTTGTGATTACGAATACAGGAAAAAAAGTGCTTCGAATTGAAGTAAAAGGCAAAGTGAGTCTTGCTCTGCCCTGCGACCGTTGTCTTAAAGATGTGGCAACGGAATTTGAAATTGACCTTGAAAAAGAGGTTGATATGAAAACTTCAGAGGAAGACAGGATAAAAGACTTAGATGAAATTAATTATATCACAGGTTGTAGCCTGGATATTGAGCAGTTAGTGCATAATGAGATTTTAATCCATTGGCCTATGAGGGTCCTGTGTAAAGAGGACTGCAAGGGAATCTGCAGCCATTGCGGAAAAGACTTGAATGAAGGGCCATGCTCATGTGAGCAGGAGAGCCCGGATCCACGAATGGCGGCAATCCGTGATATATTTAGCAAATTTAAGGAGGTGTAATTATGTCCATCTGTCCAAAAAATAAAACTTCTAAAGCAAGAAGAGATAAAAGAAGAGCAAACTGGAAAATGACTGCTCCGAACTTAGTAAAATGCAGCAAATGTGGTGCTTTAATGATGCCGCACAGAGTGTGCAAAGCTTGCGGAAGCTACAACAAAAAAGAAGTTATTGCTATGGATGCTGAATAATTCATAGTATGAGGGGCTGTCGTGTTTAGGCACGGCAGCCTTTTTTCATTTTATAAATTTATAAATGAATTTTGTAATAAATTTGTAATAAAATTGCAAGTTTTTCTTGCGATTTTCCAGAAAACAAGTTAATATAAGAGAGAACTTGTTAAAGGAGGATTTTAGTATGAATAATAGATGGTATAAAAAATTATTACTGCTTCTTACGGTAGGATGCATGACTGTTTCTATGACCGGATGCAGTGCAGATTCTGTATTAGATAAATTATTGTCAGTGACTGATCCAAAGCCGGATAAAAAGACAGAGGCAACGAAAGAGGACAGCAGTGATAAAAAAGACAGTGCAGGTGAAAAAGAAGTAGAAGTGGCAAAACCGGAATTTACCACAAACTTAAGTGGAGCGGTGACTTATGCGGTAAATGCCAAAGCTTCTGCACTGACAGTAGAAGCAACTACGACGGATGATGGAAGTATTACTTATCAGTGGTATAAGAGCCAGACCGATACAAATGGCGGTGGAACTTTAATTGATGGGGCGACAGAAGCAAGTTACACTCCGCCAACCGATACCGAAGGGACACTTTATTATTATGTTGTAGCAACCAGTACCATTGGTTCTTCTACAAATGGAGCAACCAGTGATACCGCAGAAGTTATTGTGTCAGCGGATGGAACCATTCCGTCTGAAAGCGAAGACCAGGCAGGTGCAAGTAAGGTACTTGGCAAATGGGTACAGAATAATGATGGCTGGTGGTATGATAACGGGGATGGAACTTATCCGAGAAATGCATGGAAACAGATTGATGGAAAATGGTATGCATTTGATGAAAAAGGTTATATGAGAACCGGATGGTTTAAAGATGGAGACTCCTGGTATTATCTGTTAGACAGCGGAGAGATGGCGAAAGATACGGATATTGAGGGATATCATATTGGTTCAAATGGCAAAATGGAATAAAGGAATAAACAACAGTTCATCGCAGGCACGCTCTCGCTGCTTGTCGCTGGCAGTGGTACGTAAGCGACGAAAATACCGTCGCTAAGTACCAGCCGCTCCAAAGCACCTGCTTATGAATCTGTTGAAAGCAAAGAGTGGCAGGGATGAACGAGATGCAAATGCAGTTGGCATCATTTGTTCCGATGTGCTGTAGTATAAATCTGTTGAAAGCAAAGAGTGGCAGGGATGAACGAGATGCAAATGGCAGTTGGCATCATTTGTTCCGATGTGCTGTAGTATAGATCTGTTGAAAACAGGAAGTGGCAGGGATGAAGTGATTTTGGGCGGTCGTAAAAGAGACTATCTTTTACGGCCGTTTCTCTTGCCCTTTTTTTAGATGTCTGGTAAAATTAAGGGCATAGCGTACAGGAGGCGATGAAATGGAGAATCTGATTACAGTGGTAGTCGACGCCATGGGCGGGGATAATGCTCCGCATGAGATTATCAAAGGGGCAGTCGAGGCCGTAAAAGAAAAACAAAACTTAAAGGTACTTCTTGTCGGACAAAAAGAAGTGGTGGAAAAGGAATTAAGTGCTTATGATTATCCGAAGGAGAGAATAGAAGTTATACATGCATCAGAAGTGATTGAGACTGGAGAACCGCCGGTTGCTGCAATCAAGGGAAAGAAAGATTCTTCGATTGTAGTCGGAATGAAACTGGTCAGAAAGGGTGAGGCAGATGCTTTCGTTTCTGCCGGAAGTTCCGGTGCGATTTTGGTTGGCGGAACTACAATTGTAGGTCGAATCAAAGGAATTGAGCGTGCACCGCTTGCACCGATGATTCCAACGAAAAATGGCGCATCACTTTTGATTGACTGCGGAGCAAATGTGGATGCAAGGTCGTCTCATCTTGTGCAGTTTGCACGTATGGGCTCTATTTACATGGAACATGTTGTAGGGGTTAAAAATCCAAGAGTCGGAATTGTGAATATTGGTGTGGAAGAGGAAAAAGGCAATGCCCTGGTAAAGGAGACATATCCACTTTTAAAAGAATGTAAAGACATTAACTTTATCGGAAGCATCGAAGCAAGAGAGATTCCATCCGGTGTTGCAGATGTAATTGTAACCGAAGCCTTTGTAGGCAATGTAATTTTAAAATTATATGAGGGAGTCGGAGCAACTTTGATTTCTAAAGTAAAAGAAGGTATGATGACCACTCTTCGCAGTAAGATTGGAGCTTTGCTTGTAAAACCGGCATTAAAAAGTACATTAAAAAGTTTTGACAGCAGCCAGTACGGTGGAGCACCGCTTCTCGGATTAAGAGGGCTTGTAGTGAAATGTCACGGAAGTTCCAAAGCAAACGAAGTGAAAAACTCGATTGTTCAGTGTATTTCCTTTAAAGAACAGGACATTAGTGAAAAGATTCGGGAAAATATTACAGTAGCGGTGAAAAAGACAGAGGAGGAGCAATAAAAAATGGAGTTAGAAAAATTACAGAAGATTATCGCAGAGGTATTAAATGTAGATGCACAGGAAGTGACAATGGATACTACATTTGTAGAGGATTTGGGAGCAGATTCTTTGGATATATTCCAGATTATCATGGGAATTGAAGAAGAATTTGATATTGAAATGCCAAACGAAGATGTAGAACATATTGTGACTGTAGGAGATGCAGTAGAAGAAATTAAAAAAATTGTAGGATAACTAAAAGAGTCAGATGTCTTCAAAAGGGAAAAATTCGGATGAAGACATCTGATTTTCAGATTGAGAAGAAGAAAATTCAGGTCGAACGCAAGAGAGACTTTAGATAAATAAAAAAAGCAGAAGGGAAGTTTGTTAATAGATGAAGAAGTTATTAGAGCTTGAGCAGAGAATTGGCTATAAATTTGAAAATTTTGATTTGCTCGTAAAAGCAATGACGCATAGTTCTTATGCAAATGAACACAGATATGAAAAGAAAGAAAATAATGAGCGTCTGGAATTTTTGGGAGATGCGGTTTTAGAGCTGATTTCCAGTGATTATTTATTTGCAAAGTATCCGGAAACTCCGGAGGGTGTACTGACAAAGAAACGTGCAAGTATGGTATGCGAGCCGACTTTAGCATTATGTGCAAGAGAAATTCCACTGGGAGATTATTTATTACTTGGAAAAGGTGAGGATGCAACAGGCGGAAGAAAAAGAGATTCCATTGTTTCAGATGCTATGGAGGCATTAATCGGTGCAATTTATCTGGACGGTGGTTTTGCTAATGCAAAAGAGTTTATTGACCGGTTTATTTTAAACGATATTGAAAACAAACAGCTCTTTTATGATAGCAAGACTACGCTTCAGGAAATCGTACAGGGAAGTTATGATGATGATGTACGTTATGAACTGGTAAAAGAAGAAGGTCCGGATCACAATAAGAGTTTTTATGTTCATGCTCTGCTTGGAAGTACGGTATTGGGAGAAGGAACAGGCCATACCAAAAAGGCAGCAGAACAGCAGGCTGCATATTGTGCGATTAAAAAACTTAAGAGTAAGGGTGGCCTATGTATTTAAAAAGCATTGAAGTGCAGGGATTTAAGTCCTTTGCAAATAAGATAACATTTGAATTTCATAACGGAATTACCGGAATTGTAGGACCAAACGGAAGTGGAAAGAGTAATGTAGCAGATGCTGTACGCTGGGTGCTGGGAGAGCAGAGTGCAAAACAGCTTCGAGGCGGAAACATGCAGGATGTTATTTTCTCGGGAACAGAAACGAGAAAGCCACTTGGATTTGCTTATGTTGCAATTACTTTAGACAACAGTGACCATAATCTTCCGATTGATTATGAAGAAGTGACGATTGCAAGACGGCTTTATCGTTCCGGCGAGAGTGAATACCTGATGAATGGGGTTTCCTGCCGATTAAAAGATGTCAATGAATTGTTTTATGATACGGGTATCGGAAAAGAAGGGTATTCCATTATCGGGCAGGGGCAGATTGATAAAATCTTAAGTGGTAAGCCGGAAGAACGAAGAGAACTGTTTGACGAAGCAGCAGGAATTGTAAAATTCAAACGAAGAAAAGCGGCATCTTTAAAAAAATTAGAGGAAGAACAGCAGAATCTGACTCGTGTCAATGATATTTTATCGGAGTTGACCAGACAGCTTGCACCGCTTGAAAAACAGTCTGAGACAGCAAAGATTTATTTAAAGAAGCGGGAAGAATTAAAAGCGCTTGATGTCCGGATGTTTCTTGCAGAAATGGAACGCATCAATGCTCAGTTAAAAGAGATCGAAGAAAAAACGGAGATTGTCCGTCAGGACCTGGAAAAAACAGGTAAGGATTTTGAGACAACGAAGACCGAATATGAAGCGTTAGAGAAAGAGCTGGAGGCTTTTAATGTAAAAATTGAAGTGTTTCGTGAAGAGTCAACAAAAAAAGCACTGGAGAAGCAGCAGTTAGAGGGGCAGATTAATGTAGCAAAGGAACAGATTTCTTCGGCAAAGCAAAGTGATTTGCAGTATCGTGAGCGTGTGGAGGCTTTAGAGGCAGAGTTAAAACAGAGGGAAGAAAGTGAAAAACTTTATACTGAAGAAAAGGCAGAGCTTGATGAAAAAATTGATGAGATTCGGCAAAAAGAGGAGACAGCGAAGAATTTATTCAGAGATTTTGCTTTTGAAATTCATGAATTAGAAGAACAGTTAGAGGAAGATAAGAGCGAAATTATTGAAATTTTAAATCATCGTGGTTCGACGAAGGGAAAAATGCAGCGTTATGATGCGATGATGGAACAGATTTCTCTTAGAAAGACAGAGTTTAATCAGAAACATCTGCGTTTAAAGAGTGAGACTGCAAAGCAGGAAGAAGAAAAGGAGCGCTTTGAGAAAGAACAGCAGGAAATTGATGCTGAGATTTTAAGCCTCACAAAGAAGAGGAATAAAAATGAGGATGAGATTACCAGATATCAGAGTCTGCTTGGAAAGAGTATCAAGGAACAGCAGGTTTTACAGAATGATTATCATAAAGAGGCTTCGAGGTTAGAATCTTTAAGAAATATTACAGAGCGTTACGATGGTTACGGAAACAGTATCCGCCGTGTAATGGAGCAGAAGAAACGTGTTCCGGGGATTCACGGAGTTGTGGCAGATTTAATTAAAGTAGAAAAAAATTATGAAACTGCGATTGAAACCGCTCTTGGAGGAAGCATCCAAAATATTGTTACGGATAACGAAACGACTGCAAAACAGATGATTTCGTTTTTGAAGCAGAATAAATACGGACGGGCAACATTTCTGCCTTTGACCAGTATGGGTGCAGGACGTGGATTTTCGACTCCGTCTGCCTTAAAAGAGCCGGGAGTTGTTGGTGTGGCAAGTGAGCTGGTTTCTACGGAAGTTGAATATGAGAGTTTAATTGAATATCTGCTTGGGCGTACGCTTGTCGTGGAAAATATTGATTTTGCAATTGCAATTGCAAGAAAATACAAATACAGTTTGCGTATGGTAACGATTGAAGGAGAGTCTTTAAATCCGGGTGGTTCCATGACCGGTGGTGCATTTAAAAATAACAGCAATCTGCTTGGAAGAAGACGAGAGATAGAAGAGCTTGAGACTAAAGTTGAGAGTTTGAAAAATCAGCTGGAAGCAAAACAAAAAGAGATTGATACTTATCGGGAAAAACGAAATTTCCATCGTGAAGAAGCAGGACGATTAAATGCTGCACTTCAGGAGCAGTCCTTAAAGGATAATACCCTGCGTATGAATCAGAAAGCAATGGAACAGAAGGCAAAAGAGATTGCAAAAGAGTATACAGATTTAAAACGGGATCTTGCAGCACTTGAGAAACAAACGCAGGAGATTGAAGAAAATCGGGAATCTATTCGTGTGGAATTAGAGACGAGTGATAAACGAGAGGCCAAGTTAGAAGAGCGGATTAATCAAAACCAGGAAAAACTGGATGAGAAGAAAAAGCAGGAAAACGCTCATTCAAAGGAATTAGAAGAGCTGCATTTAGAAAATGCAGAACTCAGTTCCAAACAGGGATTTGCAAAAGAAAACCTGGAACGTATCTTAAGCGAGAAAAAGAATTTACAAAGACAGTTGATGGAACTGGCAGTAAATGTCAGTGATGCAAAAGATGAGATAGAGAAAAAAGAAGCCGAGATCGAAAAAATGCAGGAGGCAGTTGAAGCTGCAAAGGCACAGGAAGCGGAAGATGAAGCGAAGCTGCAGGAATACCTTGCCAAAAAAGAGAGTATGAATCAAAGTCATAAGGGCTTCTTTGAAAAGAGAGATGAACTGTCCGGTCGCATGAATCTCTTAGATAAAGATCTCTACCGCCTGGAAAATCAAAAAGAAAAGCTTGAGGAAAATCAGGAGAGTCAGATAGGTTATATGTGGGAAGAATATGAGATGACCTACAGTTCGGCAAAAGAACAGACTTTTGAGGAACCGCTTGAGCGCAGTGAAATCAAAAAGGCACAGGCAGAAGTGCGAAATGAAATTAAAAAGCTTGGAAATGTCAATGTCAATGCGATTGAGGAGTACAAAGAACTTTCCGAGCGTCATACGTTCTTAAATGCCCAGCATGAAGATTTGGTGGAAGCAGAGAAGACCCTGCTTAAGATTATTGATGAACTCGATATCGGAATGAGACACCAGTTTGAAGAAAAATTTGCACAGATTCGTGAAGAATTTGATAAGGCATTTAAAGAACTTTTTGGTGGCGGAAAAGGAACGATTGAGTTAGATGAGGAGGAAGATATCTTAGAGGCGGGAATCCGTATCATCTCTCAGCCGCCGGGAAAGAAGCTGCAAAATATGATGCAGCTTTCCGGTGGAGAAAAGGCACTCACCGCAATTGCACTGTTATTTGCGATTCAGAATTTGAAGCCATCCCCGTTTTGTCTGCTCGATGAAATTGAGGCGGCACTCGATGATTCTAATGTAACAAGATATGCCAGATATCTTCATAAGTTGACAAAGAATACACAATTTATTATTATTACACATAGACGTGGTACGATGACCGCGGCAGACCGCCTTTATGGTATCACAATGCAGGAAAAAGGTGTATCTACCCTTGTTTCTGTCAACCTAATCGAGAATGATTTGGATAAGTAAGAGAAGCAGATGAGAACATACAGAAAAGAGCAGGAGGGAGTTTATGGCAGAAGAAAAGAAAGGGTTTTTTAAACGACTGGTATCCGGTCTTACAAAAACCAGAGAAAATATTGTATCGAGTATTGATTCTATTTTCAGTGGATATTCCAGCATTGACGATGATTTCTATGAAGAAATTGAAGAAATTCTTGTTATGGGAGATTTGGGAATTAATGCAACCAATAATATTATCGAAGATTTAAAGCGACAGGTAGCAGAGAAGAAAATAAAAGACCCGCAGGAGTGTAAAAAACTGCTGATGGACAGCATCAAAGCACAGATGGCAGTCGGAGAGGCGGCTTATGAATTTGAGAACCGCAAATCTGTAGTGCTGGTGATTGGTGTAAATGGAGTTGGAAAGACTACTTCTGTCGGAAAACTGGCAGGAAAATTAAAAGACCAGGGAAAGAAAGTTGTGCTTGCAGCAGCAGATACATTCCGTGCGGCAGCAGGAGAACAGCTGACCCAGTGGGCGAACCGTGCAGGGGTGGAACTGATTGGAGGACAGGCAGGTGCTGACCCGGCATCTGTTGTGTATGATGCGATTGCAGCCGCAAAAGCAAGAAATGCCGACGTACTGCTTTGTGATACCGCAGGACGTCTTCACAATAAGAAAAATCTGATGGATGAGCTTCATAAGATTTACCGCATTATCGAACGGGAATATCCGGAAGCTTATTTGGAAACGTTAGTCGTTCTTGATGGAACGACCGGACAAAATGCCCTGCTTCAGGCGAGACAGTTTAATGAAGTTGCAGATGTAACAGGAATTATCCTGACAAAACTTGACGGAACTGCAAAGGGAGGCATCGCTGTTGCAATCGAGTCAGAGCTGGATATTCCGGTAAAATATATCGGAGTCGGTGAAAGCATTGATGATTTACAGAAATTTAATTCGGATGAATTCGTAAATGCGCTTTTCGATTTCAAAGAAGAATAAAGTTCAAGTGGAACATTCGTGAAACTTGGCAGGCGATTTTAACCAGGAAGCATTGAAGCTTTCGCTTCGTGTGTAGTTCACTCAGTACATATAGTACATGCTGAAAAATTTCAGAATCGTCGAAAAAAAACAGTTAGATGAACATCAAAGGAGAATATTAGAGGATTATGCTGACATTAGAAAAATTTGAAGAAGCGTCGGAAATCGTAAAGAAAGTAACCCAGGATACCAAACTGGTTTACAGCGATTATTTCAGTGCACAGACAGGAAACAAAGTTTATTTAAAACCAGAGAACATGCAGAAAACAGGTGCTTATAAATTAAGAGGTGCTTATTATAAAATCAGTACTCTTTCACCGGAAGAGAGAGCAAAAGGTTTAATTACAGCTTCTGCCGGAAACCATGCACAGGGTGTTGCTTATGCAGCAAAAGCATTTGGAGTAAAAGCGGTTATCGTTATGCCGACTACCACTCCGTTAATCAAAGTAGAAAGAACAAAAAGTTATGGTGCAGAAGTAGTCCTTTACGGAAACGTATATGACGAAGCCTGTGAGCATGCTTATAAATTAGCCGAAGAAAATGGATATACATTCATTCATCCATTTGATGACCCGGCTGTTGCAACCGGACAGGGAACAATCGCAATGGAAATCATCAAAGAACTTCCGTTAGTAGATTATATCTTAGTTCCAATCGGTGGCGGCGGACTGGCAACAGGTGTTTCCACCTTAGTCAAGCTCTTAAATCCGAATATCAAAGTGATCGGTGTAGAACCGGCAGGTGCAAATTGTATGCAGGAATCTGTACGTCGCGGAGAAGTTACAACACTTGACAGCGTAAATACAATCGCAGATGGTACTGCTGTAAAAACACCGGGAGAAAAAATCTTCCCATACATCCAGAAAAATGTGGATGAAATCATTACCGTCAGTGATGATGAATTAGTTGTTGCTTTCCTTGATATGGTAGAAAATCATAAGATGATTGTAGAGAACTCCGGTCTGCTGACTGTAGCAGCTTTGAAACATCTGCAGTTTAAAGATAAAAAAGTAGTTTCTATCTTAAGTGGTGGAAACATGGATGTTATCACAATGTCATCTGTAGTTCAGTTGGGTCTGATTGCAAGAAATCGTATCTTTACTGTATCTGTGCTGCTTCCGGACAAGCCGGGCGAACTGGTACGGGTGGCAAGCGTAATTGCAGATAAGAAAGGTAATGTTATCAAACTTGACCATAACCAGTTTGTAAGTACAAACCGTTCTGCAGCAGTGGAACTGAAGATTACCATTGAGGCATTTGGTACGGAACATAAGAATGAAATTATTGAAGCACTGGAAGAAGAAGGATATCGTCCGAGACAAATCAGCGCAAATCTGTAGAATACAGAGACGCAGCGATTTCGTGCAGGCACGCTCTCGCTACTTGTCGCTGGCAGCGGTACATAAGCGACAAAGTCGCTAAGTACCGGCCGCTCCAAAGTGCCTGCAGAAATTTGCTGCTAAATAAAAATGAGAGGGCAGAGGTATAGGAAAAAAATTGCTCTTTGTTAGAAAATTAGATAGTTAGGAGAAATCCCTGAGTTTCTGTATGTAACATAGAAGAGATTCAGGGGTTTTCTTATATCTGAATTGTGCGAGAAGAAAATAATGCTTATTCCTACTGAAATAGTAGTGAAATAAAGAGAAATGTGTTAGAATTAGGACGTCGGATGTATTTTGGAATATCTGGCAGGGCAGGAGGTTTGTTATGAGAGAGTTATATTTAGAGTGTTATTCTGGAATCAGTGGAGATATGACAGTTGCAGCTTTATTGGACCTTGGTGTTCCGGGGGAGTATCTGATGAAAGAGTTGGAGAAACTGCACTTAGATGGATATGAAATAAAGATTTCCAGAACAAAGAAGAATCAGATTACAGCGACAGATTTTGATGTGATTTTGAAAGATGAGCATAAAGAGGAGCATGGTCATGAACATGCTCATACCCACGTAAATGATGAAGATGTGAAGGAATGTCATGAGCAGGAACATAGTCATGAACATACGCATGTTCATAATAGTTATCGTGAGATTAAGGAATTTATTTTGGCTTCAGAGCTCTCGGACAGAGTGAAGGAAAGGATTTTAAAGATTTTTCAAGTGATTGCAGAGGCAGAAGCGCAGGTTCATGGTACGGCTGTGGATGAAGTGCATTTTCATGAGGTTGGTGCGGTTGATTCGATTGTAGATATTTCGGCAGCAGCAATCTGTCTGGATTATCTGGGATTTGATTCGATTGTGACGTCTGAAATCTGGGAGGGAAAAGGGCATGTATGGTGTCAGCATGGAAGAATTCCGGTTCCGGCACCGGCAGTACTTGCGATTTTTTCAAAGAGCCAGACAAGACTTCATCTTTCAGGAGTGCAGGGAGAGATGGTGACACCGACAGGGGCGGGAATTGTGGCAGCGCTTTCGGGTGAGAATCAGCTTCCGGATTCTTTTGTAATTGAAAAAATCGGGATTGGAGCAGGAAAGAAAGATTTCCCTCATGCGAATGTGCTTCGTGCGATGATTTTAAATACTGAGAAAGAGAAAAAGGCGGTGCATGAACATAAGCATAAATATAGTCATGAGCAGGAACACAGTCATACACATTGCCATGAGGAGCAGGAAATCGAAAAAAAAAAGACGGCTGTAAATGAGACAAAAGAAGAAATGAAAAATAAAGATGAGCAGAAGGGATTTCACGATGTCCAGACAGAAACGGTATGTGTCATGGAAACAAACGTGGATGATTGCTCGGGAGAACAGCTGGGTTATGCCAGAGAGGTATTGTTAAAAGCTGGTGCGCTGGATGTGTGCTGTATGCCGCTTTATATGAAAAAGGGGCGTCCGGCATATTTGTTTCAGATTATCTGCAGACCGGCAGATGAAGAGGCATTAAAAACAATTTTATTTCGAGAGACAACCAGCATTGGATTTCGCAGATATGAGGAAGAACGACAAAAGTTAGACCGTGAAATGATAAGTGTCACACTTTTGGATGGAAATACCATTCGGATTAAAAAGTGTATGCATCATGATGTGATTTATTATTATCCGGAATATGAGGATGTCAGGAAAACCTGTGAAATGCGTGGTGAAGCATTTCGTATGGTCTATGAAGAGGCAAGAAGTTTGGCTGAGAAAAGTGAGGAGTGATGAGAGGTGGAATTGACGCAAAAAGAAGAACGATTATATGAGATTATGAAGGGGTATGCAAAGAAGGATATCTGTATTGCATTTTCAGGTGGAGCAGACAGCAGCTTGTTATTAAAACTTGCTGTAAAATGTGCAGCACCTGGGGTAAGGGTACATGCAGTTACTTTTGAAACCGTACTGCATCCATCCTGTGATTTGGATATTGCAAAACAGGTTGCAAAAGAAACCGGAGCAATTCATAAAATCATTTTCTTAGATGAATTTGAAGATGAAAGAATTAAAAAGAATCCGAAGAACCGTTGTTATTTGTGCAAAAAAAGTTTGTTTGAAAAGCTGTTGGCTTATGCAGATGAAGCAGGGGCAGAAACCATCTTAGAAGGAACAAATGAGGATGATTTACATGTGTATCGTCCGGGACTTGCAGCAGTCCGGGAACTTGGAGTAAAAAGTCCGCTTGCTGAAGCGCATTTAACCAAGCCGGAAGTACGTGCCCTTGCAAGAAAAGAAGGAATTTCCGTTGCAAATCGTCCGGCAGCTCCCTGTCTTGCGACGCGTCTGCCGTATGGTTCAGAACTTAACTTTGAAGTGCTGAAAAAGATTGATGAGGGCGAACAATATATGAAAAGTCTGGGATTTGAGATTGTGCGTATCCGTCTGCACGGAAATGTAACAAGAATTGAGGTCCCGGTAGCTGAGTTTGGAAAATTTATGGAACAAAGAGAAGCAGTGCTTGCAAAATTAAAAGAACTTGGATTTGTTTATGTGACACTTGATATGGAAGGATTTCGAAGTGGAAGTATGGATGTCGATGCCCACGACGCTTGACGACCACGCAGCAGATGAAAAATCAGGCAAGTAGTGAAGTAGATTGCGAAGCTCCGCTTGATTATGCGCTGTATAAGTGTCAAGAAAAAATACTTGACACTTCAAAAATCATGTAGTATGATAAGCAAGGTGATGACAAGTGGAACAATTTGTACAGCAGACTTTATTATACGATTTTTATGGGGAACTCTTAACAGAGCACCAGCGCAGAATCTATGAGGATGTCGTGCTCAATGACTACTCACTTAGTGAAGTGGCAGCAGATTTGGGAATCAGCAGACAGGGCGTGCATGACAACGTCAAACGCTGTAATAAGATTCTTTCAGACTATGAAGAAAAATTGCATCTCGTAGAGAAGTTTGTAAATATTAAGGAAAAAATCCACAGGATTCACGGTCTTGCAAAAAATTGCGAAAGCATCAGCAAGGAAGAACTGGTTTCCGAGGTGGAACACATTTCCCAGGAAATTTTGGAGGAGTTGTAGCAGATGGCATTTGAAAGCTTAACGGATAAACTACAAAATGTATTTAAAAACTTGAGAAAAAAAGGCCGTCTGACGGAAGCCGATGTAAAATCCGCTTTGAAAGAGGTCAAAATGGCGCTTCTCGAAGCCGATGTAAGTTTTAAAGTGGTAAAACAATTTATGAAATCCGTTCAGGAGCGTGCAGTTGGACAGGATGTAATGTCCGGCTTAAATCCGGGACAGATGGTAATTAAGATTGTAAATGAAGAACTCGTAAACCTGATGGGAAGTGAGACAACCGAACTCGCTTTAAAGCCGGCAGGAGAGATTACCGTACTTATGATGGTAGGTCTTCAGGGTGCAGGTAAGACAACAACCACGGCAAAACTGGCAGGCAAGCTGAAATCAAAAGGAAGAAAACCTCTTCTGGTCGCATGTGACGTATACCGTCCGGCCGCAATTACACAGTTGCAGGTCAATGGTGAAAAACAGGGCGTGGAAGTCTTTGCAATGGGGGACAAACAAAGTCCGGTTGATATTGCAAAAGCAGCGTACGAACATGCGAAAAAAGAAAAATACAACGTGGTTATCTTAGATACCGCAGGTCGTCTTCATATTGATGAGGACATGATGCAGGAGCTTGCAAACATAAAAGAAGCGATTTCTGTAGACCAGACAGTACTGGTAGTCGATGCAATGACCGGACAGGATGCGGTGAATGTAGCAGAGACCTTCGGTGAGAAAGTCGGAATCGACGGAGTCATTCTTACAAAGATGGATGGTGATGCCCGAGGCGGTGCAGCATTATCAATTAAAGCAATCACAGGAAAACCGATTCTGTTTGTCGGTATGGGAGAGAAATTATCGGATTTGGAACAATTTTATCCGGACCGTATGGCATCCCGTATCCTTGGAATGGGCGATGTGATGAGCCTGATTGAAAAAGCGCAGGCAAACATTGATGAAGAAAAAGCCAAAGAGATGGAACAGAAATTCCGTAAGAACTCATTCGGCTTTGATGATTACCTTGAAAGCATGAATCAGATGAAGAACATGGGAGGAATTTCCAGTGTCTTAAATATGATTCCAGGAATTGGCGGACAGGTAAAAGATATTGAAAATATGGTAGACGAAAAGGATATGGCGAGAAAAGAAGCAATGATTCTTTCCATGACACCAAGAGAACGTTCTCATCCGGAAATCCTGACTCCACAGAGAAAAGCAAGAATTGCAAAAGGTGCAGGAGTGGATGTGGCGGAAGTCAACCGCTTAGTAAAACAGTTTGAACAGGCAAAGAAAATGATGAAACAGATGCCTGGTCTTATGAATGGCAAGGGTGCTAAGAGGGGAAAATTCAAACTTCCCTTTTAACATATAAATCAAGAAGATAAGAAAAGAAAATAGTTAAATTTCAGGAGGAAAAAATAATGGCAGTAAAAATCAGATTAAGAAGAATGGGACAGAAAAAAGCTCCTTTCTATAGAATCGTTGTTGCAGATTCCAGATCCCCAAGAGATGGTAAATTCATCGACGAAATCGGAACTTATGATCCAAATCAGGACCCAAGTGTATACAAAGTAGACGAAGAAGCAGCTAAAAAATGGCTTGCTAACGGTGCTCAGCCAACAGAAGTTGTATCCAAAATCTTCAAAGCAGCTGGTATCGAAAAATAATATAGGTCCAGGGGGTGGCTTGTAATGAAAGAATTAGTTGAAGTAATTGCAAAGTCTCTTGTAGATTATCCGGACGAAGTTGCGGTAACAGAGCGGGAAGAAAACAATGCGGTATTTGTAGAACTCAAAGTAGCATCTGCAGATATGGGCAAAGTAATCGGACATCAGGGAAGAATTGCAAAAGCAATCCGTACCGTAGTGAAAGCTGCATCTTCCAAAAATGATAAAAAAGTTATCGTAGATATTTTACAGTAAAAGTAAATGAGAGGGCTGTACACGTTGATGTGCAGTCCTTTTTTTAGCGAAAAAGTAAATTAAGGAGTTATAAGCATGGAAGATTTATTACAGGTAGGTGTCATCACAACCACACACGGAATCCGCGGGGAAGTAAAAGTCTATCCGACCACCGACGATGTACACCGCTTTGAAGAATTAGAAAGCGTATTATTGGATACAGGAAAAGAATACAGAGAATTAAAAATTAAGAGTGTGAAATATTTCAAACAATATGCCATCTTAAAATTCAAAGGCATTGACAATATCAATGACATTGAAAAATATAAAGGTAAAAGCCTCTTTGTCACAAGAGAAAATGCACAGCCGCTTGGAGAAGATGAATATTATATTGCAGATTTAATCGGCATGGAAGTTTACTTAGAGGATGGAAGTCATTTTGGAACGTTAAAAGATGTTATGGAAACCGGTGCAAATGATGTTTATATTATTAAGACGGAAGAAGGAAAAGAAGTGCTGATTCCGGCCATCTACGAATGTATTTTAGATGTCAATGTAGAAGCAGGAAAGATGGAAATTCACCTGTTGGACGGATTAGTGTAAAAAAGGAGAAAAACAAATGGATTTTCATGTACTCACCCTGTTTCCGGATATGGTCAGACAGGGATTAAATACCAGTATCATCGGAAGAGCGATGAAAGAGGGACATATCACATTAAATACAGTCAATATCCGTGATTTTTCTATCAATAAACATAATCGCGTGGATGATTACCCTTATGGGGGCGGAGCCGGAATGGTGATTCAGGCAGAACCGGTTTACCGCGCCTGGGAATCTGTGGCAAAAAACAGTAAAGCCATAAAACAAGGCAAAAAACCAAGATGCATTTATCTGACCCCACAGGGAAAAGTCTTTCATCAGACGATGGTAGAAGAATTTGCCCAGGAAGAAGAACTGATTTTTTTATGCGGACATTATGAGGGGATTGACGAACGTGTTTTAGAAGAAGTGGTCACAGACTATGTCTCTATCGGAGATTATGTGCTGACAGGGGGAGAACTTGCTTCTATGGTCATGATTGACGCTATCTCAAGATTTGTGCCGGGTGTTTTAAATAATGAAGAATCTGCTCAGTTTGAATCCATGCAGGATAATCTCTTAGAATATCCGCATTATACCAGACCGGAAAGCTGGCATGAAAAAGAGGTGCCGAAAGTACTCTTAACCGGAGACCATAATAAAATTGAAGCATGGAGATGGGAACAGTCTCTGATACGAACCAAAGAGAGACGACCGGATTTACTCGAGAAAAATAAAAGTTTAAAAGTGGCTTATTTCAGCCCGACTGGAGGCACAAAAAAAGCAGCGGAGATGTTAGCAACAATGCTCTCCCAGAATCCGGAATACATTGATTTGACGAGAAGAAAATTCCGGAAACAAAAACAATACTTTGGAAAAAAAGATTTATTGCTTGCAGCTGCACCGGTATACGGAGGTCAGCTTCCACAGTTAAAAGAAGCTCTTTTTACAAACTTGAAAGGGGACCATACCCCTTGTATTTTGATGTCTGCTTACGGAAATCGTGACTTTGATGATACCCTTGCACAGATGAAAGACATTTTAGAGGCGAGAGGATTTTACTGCATCGGCGCAATCGCACCGATTATTCCACACATTTATTCCGAAAAACTGGGGGCAGACCGCCCAAATGCAGAAGATGAGAAAGTCTTCCGCCGGTTTGCAGTTACAGTGAAACAGAGATTGGAAAATGGATTGGAAGAATCCCTCATGATTCCGGGAAATCCAAATCCGGAACCAAAGACCATGAAGCCGGTGGTTCATTACTTTGATGAAACAAAATGTAAAGAATGTCAGACATGTGTTCAAAAATGCCCGACCTCAGCGATTAATAAAGACACATATCAAATAAAGGAAGACCTCTGTGTTGGCTGTCTACGCTGTGAAAAAGTATGTCCGGGTGGTGCAAGGAGCAGTGACTATGAAGCTGTTAAAAAATATTTGGAGGACAATTTCTGTCTCCCTAAAGAAATAAAATGCTATTAGATGGAAAAATGACGAAGAAATTTACAACAATGTGGTAGAAAATGGCGGATTGACTCTTGTCTTGACAAAAAATAGATGATATCATTAATGAGAAAATGAGTCAGATAAAGAAGAGATAGGAGAATCTGATGAAATCTGGCAATACAGAGATAAAGGGGAAAGAAAAAAGAATATGTACCAAAGAGAGTCAAAAGGGTGGTTTAAGCACTATGATTTTATTCTGCTGGATTTAATCTGTCTGCAGATAGCCTTTTTTCTGGCTTATGTGATTCGTGGAGTGGGCTGGAATCCATACTCACATCTGCTTTATCGGAATATGGCAATTTTCATAGAGGCGGCAGACATTGTCGTAATTTTCTTCTTTGAGACATTAAAAAATGTTTTAAAGAGAGGACACTATGTAGAATTTATAGAGACACTCAAACACGTGTTGATTGTATGTGCGGTGTCGATGAGTTATCTGTTTTTGATTAAAGAAGCAGAAAAGTATTCGAGGTTTATTCTGATTACGACAATGTGCTTTTATTTTGTCTTGACTTATGCAGTAAGAGAAGTCAGAAAATCAGTATTACAAAAGCAGATGGAAGATGGAAGAGACCGTTCCCTGCTGATTGTGACGACTTCGGATATTGCAGGAACGGTAATTCGTGATATGAAGGACCATAATTATGCGAGATTTACACTTTCCGGAATTGCAATTATTGACAAGGATATGACGGGAAAAGTAATCTGTGGAATTCCGGTGGTTTCAAATCGAGAAAATACACCGGATTATATCTGCCAGCAATGGATTGATGAAGTGCTGGTTGTACCGTCGGAAGATGCAGAATATCCGGAAGATTTGATGAAGAAAATGATGGAAACAGGTGTAACGGTACATTTAAATCTTGCGAAAGTATTGAATACGAGAGGGAAAAAACAATTTGTTGAACAAATCGGAACTTATACGGTTTTGACAACAACAATGAATTATGCAACAGCAAGACAGCTGTTTTTCAAACGAGCGATGGATATTGCAGGCGGTTTGGTCGGATGTATTTTAACAGGGCTTATCACTCTGTTTGTTGGACCTGCAATCTACATAAAATCGCCGGGGCCGATTTTCTTTTCTCAGGAAAGAGTCGGAAAGAACGGAAAACGATTCAAACTGTATAAATTCAGAAGCATGTATTTAGATGCAGAAGAACGGAAAGCAGAACTGATGAAAGATAATAAACTCGGTGATGCAAAGATGTTCAAGCTCGACTTTGACCCACGTGTAATCGGAAATGAAATCCTTCCAGATGGAACGAAAAAGACCGGAATTGGAAACTTCATAAGATCCACCAGTCTGGATGAATTTCCGCAGTTTTGGAACGTGTTAAAAGGAGATATGAGTATCGTGGGAACACGTCCTCCGCTGATTGGAGAAGTTTCCGAGTATGAGCTGCACCATCGGGCACGACTTGCAATAAAACCGGGAATTACCGGTATGTGGCAGGTAAGCGGAAGAAGCGATATCACGGATTTTGAAGAAGTGGTAGAACTTGATAAAGAGTATATTGAAAATTGGAATATTGGACTGGATATTAAGATACTGTTTAAGACCGTGATGGTGGTGTTTAAAAAGGAAGGGTCGGTATAACGATGGAAAATTTGTGATTCTGTTTAAGGTTGAAAAATGTTAGGCAGGATCACAATTTATGTATAAAGATATCTTGTACTGAGAAAATAAAGAATGTTTTTTGAGTGGAGGATATGCAAAAGGAAAGGAAACAGAACGTGAAAAATAAGAAGTTGCGAATTGCAGTTTTAGGACATAAAAGGATTCCTTCACGTGAAGGAGGAATTGAAATTGTTGTAGAAGAATTGTCTGTACGAATGGCAAAATTAGGACATCAGGTAACAATTTATAATAGAAGTGGACATCATGTCAGTGGGAAAGAATTTGATGCACATAGATTGAAAGAATATAAAGGAACAAGAATGAAATATGTGCCGACGATAGATAAAAAAGGGCTGGCAGCAATGAGTGCTTCTTTTTTCGCGGCAGTTGCAGCAGCATTTGGAAGATATGATGTGGTTCATTTTCATGCTGAAGGACCATGTGCGATGCTATGGCTTCCAAAACTGTTTGGAAAGCGTTGCATTGCTACGGTACATGGATTAGACCATCAGAGAGCAAAATGGGGAAAACTGGCAAGTACCTATATTATGCTTGGTGAGAAATGTGCGGTTAAGTTTGCAGATGAGATTATTGTATTAAGTGAAGGAGTACAAAACTATTTCCTTGATACTTATGGAAGAAAAACCAGATTTATTCCGAATGGTGTAAACAGACCCGTTATCTGCGAAGCAGATATGATAAAAGAAAAATTTGGACTTGAAAAAGATAGTTATATTTTATTCCTTGGAAGATTAGTTCCCGAAAAAGGACTTCGATATCTGGTAGAAGCGTTTAAACAGGTTAAGACAGATAAGAAGTTAGTAATTGCAGGAGGAAGCTCCGACACCGATGAATTTACAAATGAATTAAAAGAAATGGCAAAAGGAGATGACAGAATCCTTTTTACTGGCTTTGTACAGGGAAAAGAATTAGATGAACTGTACAGCAATGCGTATGTCTATACACTTCCAAGTGATTTAGAAGGAATGCCACTTAGTTTATTAGAGGCAATGAGTTACGGAAATTGCTGTCTGGTTTCAGATATTGATGAATGCGCATCGGTTGTGAAAGATAAAGCGTTTGTGTTTAAAAAGAGTGATGTGGTGGATTTAAAAGAAAAACTACAAAAAGCTTGTGATGATAAAGTGCAGGTTCAGAAGTATAAAGATGAAGCAGCGGATTATATTTGTGGGAAATATAATTGGGATGAGGTTGTCAAGGAGACGTTAGAGCTGTATGAGAAGAAAGGGAGCAAGTAAATGATAAGGGTATTACATTCGGTAAGTAACATGGATCGAGCTGGTATTGAGACGATGCTTATGAATTATTATAGACATATGGATCGAGAAAAGGTGCAATTCGATTTTTTATGTAATAAGACAAAGCCAGGAGCCTATGATGAAGAAATAAAAAAAATGGGTGGTAGAATTTATCATACGCCGGGTTTGAATCCGGCAAAATATCCTCAGTATTTAAAGTATATGAAACAACTTTTTGAGGAGCATAAAGAGTATCGAATTGTAGAGGCACATAATGGGGCACTAGGCGTGTATGCGTTGCATGCAGCTAAAGTTAATAAGATTCCAGTTAGAATTTTTCATGCGCACGGTGCAAGTATTACAAAAGATTGGAAATTGCCGATTAAGCTTGTTTGTAAGTCTATGCTACCTGCAAATATGAATCATCATTTTTCATGTGGAGTAGCAGCTGCTAGATGTTACTTTGGAGATAAAGTTGTTGATAATAACGATTATGAATTGATTCCAAATGCAATTGAAGTAGAGCGGTTTATATTTAATGAAAAAGTTCGTACTGCTATGCGTAAAAAAAATGGTTTTGAAAATAAGCATGTTATAGGACACGTAGGAAGATTTATGACACAAAAAAATCATGCTTTTTTAATAGATGTATTTGAAGAGGTTGCTAAGAAAGATTCACAAGCTATGTTAGTTTTACTTGGTGACGGAGAATTACAAGAGGAAATCAGAAAAAAAGTAAATGAAAAAGGTCTTAATGATAAGGTCTATTTTGCGGGTAACGTGGGAAATGCAAATGAATGGTATAATGCATTTGATGTCTTTATGTTACCGTCAGTTTGGGAGGGACTTCCAGTTGTTGGTGTAGAGGCACAGGCAAATGATTTACCATGTATTTTTTCGGAAAGTGTAACGAAAGAAATTGGTCTTTCTAAAAAAGCCGAATTTTTATCGCTACAAGAAACTCCTTTAGTTTGGGCGCAATGTGTATTAGATAAGTTGAAAGACTCAAATAGGAAAGATAATACGCAGTTAATTACAGAGAATAACTATAATATTAGCTATGAAGCAATAAAATTACAAGAAAGATATTTAGAATTATACGAGGAACAGAAATGAAAATAGGAATTTTAACACATCATTATATCAATAATTTTGGCGCTTTTTTACAAGCATATTCTTTGCAACAGGCTGTGCAAGACTTATATCCAGATGATGAAGTTTATATTATTGATTGTATTAACTTAAAACATTTTATTATTAATGCAGGTGGATGGTTCCGATTCTATAAAAATAAAGAGAATTTATCTAATTGGTTTCAGAAAACACGGCTTCCTTGGACTTTTGCGAAAGCTAGAAAAAAGTATATGAATCTAACTCATATTTGTTATGATGCAAAAGGAATTGAAAAATTAGGACTGGACTATATTATAGTAGGTAGCGATGAAGTTTGGAATTATAGAGAAACAAAAGGAAATGCAAAAGTAAAATTTGGTATTGGTTTGAATAATGAAAAACTTATTGCTTATGCACCGAGTGTTGGACAAACAAATGATTTGGAAGTGCCAGATTATGTAAAACAAGGAATTTTGAAGTTTAAGGCAGTCTCAGCGCGAGATGCTCTAACGGAAAAATTAGCCGAAAATATTAGAGGAGAAAAAATTGAGAGGGTAGTAGACCCCACGTTCCTTAGTAAAATTCCAGTAGAGCCAGTTGCTTCTGTAAAAAAACCATATATATTATTTTATTATTGTGATGGACTTCCAGTAGAAGAGAAAAATAAAATTTTTGAATATGCACAAAAAAATGGATTGGCAGTATATGGAGCAGGAGAGTGTGATAAGCATTATACATCTACTACGGTAAATCTTACTCCATTTCAATGGGTTTGGATGTTTAAAAATGCATCGTATGTTGTTACTGGTACATTTCACGGAGCGGTATTTTCGATGCTAAATCATAGACAATTTGCTTGTTATCTTACGAATCCAAGCAGAATAAAAAAAGTCACTTCGCTTTTAGAAGAGTTTAAATTAGATAGTCGCTGTTGTGATGCTAATGCAGATAATATTATTGCAAAACTAAAAGAGAAAATAGATTATAAAAGGACAGAAGAAGAATTTGAAATGCGACGAAATTCTAGTAAAGTTTTTTTAAAGGATAATATAAATTGAAAAGACAAAAAGACTTGAAAGTTATATATAGGAGAAAATGATGGGAATTATTCTGTTTGATGAGAAAACAAAGTGTTGTGCTTGTGGAGCATGTAAAAATATTTGTCCTAAAGGTGCGATTGAATTAGTTAAAGATAAAGAAGGTTTTTTATATCCCCAAATTGACAAAAAAAAATGTGTTGAATGTGGAGCTTGTAAGAGGGTTTGTGAATATCAAAATGTAACTCCTAATAATACACCTAAGATGGTATTTGCAGGAGTCAATAAGCAAGAAGAGCAATTAATGAAGTCAGCTTCAGGTGGAATTTTTGCCGCAATTGCTACTAAATTCTTGAAAGATGGAGGGGTGGTTTTTGGAGCAACATTAAGCTTTGAAAATGAACATGCAGTACCTCAACATATTTTTATTGATAATATAAAAGAATTGCCAAGACTGCAAGGCTCTAAGTATGTCCAGAGCGATATTGGAAATACATACTCCGAAGCAAAAAAAATGCTAAATGAAGGTAAAAAAATATTATTTTCTGGTACACCTTGTCAAATAGGAGGGCTTTATGGATTTTTGGGAAAGGATTATGAAAATCTTTTTACAATTGATGTAATATGCCATGGGGTACCCAATGCCTCTTTTTTTGACGATTACATACAGAATGAAAAAAATAAAAGAAATGCAAAAAGTATTATTGGATATTCTTTTCGTGATAAACAAAAAGGTTGGGGAATGAATGGAAAAATTACGTATATTAAACAGGATGGACTAGAAAAAAATGTTTATGTGCCTGCACGTCTGAATTCATATAATACATTATTTTTAGATGGAATGATTTATCGGGAAAATTGTTATGTTTGTAAATATGCGAAACAAGAGCGACGTGCAGATATGACAATTGGTGATTATTGGGGAATAGAAATTGAGCATCCGGAATTATTAGGAAAAAAAGGATATAATGAAAAAAAAGGTATTTCTTGTATCTTGGCCAATACAGAAAAAGGTCTTGATATTTGTAACAACTTGCGAGATTTAGTACAAATGGATGAATCTAGTTTTGAGAAAGTTAGTCATAAGAATGGACAATTAAATGAACCGTCTAAAAAGCCTGTGAATAGAGAGATGATATTGGAAAAATATGCTGAGAATGGATATTTAGAAGTTGAAGAATGGTTTAAAAAAGCATATAAAAAACAGATTATTGTTCATACAATATACAATGCAATACCAAGAAAATTGCGTTTAAAATTAAAAAAAATAATAAAGGGATAGAATGAAAATGCAAGTGAAAATAATTACTCGTCATAGTCCGGCAAATTATGGTTCGTTGCTTCAATCGATTGCTACTCAAAAGCTAGTAGAACAAATAGGATATAGCAATGAAATAATAGATTATATATCAAAAGAGGAAACTGGAATAAGAATTGCATTTACACAATTAAAAGGAAAAACAGAATGGAATCATAATCTATTAAAAAAGATTGCATATATAATTATGCGAGAACCAGAAAATCTTATTATGTATTGCAAGTTTGCTAAAATGAGAAGAAAATATCTTTTAATGACAAAAAGATTTAGTTCATACATTGAACTTGAAGAATATTTTAAAAATAGTGAAGATATTTTTATGACAGGCAGTGATCAAGTTTGGGGACCAGTTTCTACAGGAAAACATGATTTAGTATATTTCTTAAATTTTGTTCCAAATAGGTGTAAAAAAGTAGCATTCGCAGCCAGTTTTGGTAAAGCAAAATTTGATGAAAACATTATTCAAGAATATAAAAAGTATTTAGTACAATATGATAATATTGCTGTCAGAGAAAATACAGCAGTAAAAATATTAAGAGAAATAAATATTGATGCAAAGCAAGTCTTAGATCCTACATTGCTTATTGATAGTACAGAGTGGGTGAAATATATAAAAAAAGATAAAAAAGAAACTGAAGAGTATATTTTGATTTATCAAATTCACAATGACCATAAGCTGAATCAATATGCAAAGAAATTTGCGTCTAAAACAAAGTTAAAACTTATAAGAGTGTCTCCTATATTACATCAAATAAAAAGAGGAGGAAAATTTGTATATTTACCAGATATTAGCGAATTTTTAAGTTTGATCAAAAATGCAAAATATTTAATAACGGATTCATTTCATGGTACAGCGTTTGCTATTAATTTTAATACACAGTTTATCGAAATACTTCCGAATACAGGGACGAGCAGTAGAAATCAGAGTATTTTAAAATTGACAGAGCTTGAAGATAGAGTATTAACAGATTTAGAAGATTTTAGTTATATAGATAGTCAAATTGATTTTTCTAAAGTTAACAAAATAATACAGAAAAATAGAGAAGAGTCTATAGAATATTTAAAAAAATTTATAACAATTGAGGATTAATATGAATTATACAAGTAAAGAAATCCGTTGGATTAAAATAAGATTATTCACAATAGGAAGTGGATGGAAGAGGGCAGCATATTTAAAAAAGAAAAAAGTATTTATGCATATGGGGGAGAGATGCTATTATCATACAAGAGACTTGCCGTCAGAGCCGTATCTTGTAAAATTACATAATGATGTTAGAATTGCGGCAGATGTTAGACTTATTACTCACGATATTGCGTCTTATATGATTAATAATATTCCAGAATATGAAAAGTATGGTAAAGCGAAATATTATATGGGAACAATTGAAATATTTGATCATGTAATGATTGGAGCAGGTAGTAAAATTTTGCCAAACGTGAAAATTGGTCCAAATGTTATAGTTGCAGCGGGAAGCATAGTGACAAAGGATGTGCCGCCTAATAGTGTAGTAGCGGGAGTTCCAGCAAAAGTAATTGGAAATTTTGATTCATTTGCACAAAAACGTATTGAAGAAACGAAAAATTATCCAGATAAAGAAGATGGAATAGAAAAAGTGATTTCTTATTTTTGGAATGAAGATGTACATTAAATGAGAGGAAAAAAGTATGAAAAGCGTATTGGTACTGCTTTCTACATATAATGGAGAAAAGTATTTAAAGGAACAAATAGATAGTGTATTAGGACAGGAAAAAGTAAAAACATTTCTTTTAGTAAGAGATGATGGTTCAACTGATAAGACATGTTCAATATTGGAATGGTATCAAAAAAGGGGAGCTTTAAAATGGTATAATGGAAAAAATTTAGGACCAGCAAGAAGCTTTGTAGATCTTATTTTTCATTCAAAAACAGATTTTGATTATTATGCATTTTGTGATCAAGATGATTTTTGGAAACCAGATAAACTTTATTTGGCAATTCAGAAAATGGAAAGTGATTTAGATGATATTCCTAAAATTTGTTATTGTAATTTAGAATTGGTAGATGCTGATAAAAGGCATTTAGAAACAAAAAAACTCTATAAGAGATGTGAATATTTTGAAGAAATGATATTGACATATTGTGTACCAGGATGTGCAATGGTATTTAATAATAAGTTGTTATGCATATTACAAAAACATAAACCTAATAATCTAACGATGCATGACTGTTGGATATACTATACGTGTGTTGCTGTTGGTGGAAGAATTTATGGAGATGATAATGTTGGGATTCAATATCGTCAACATGGAAATAATGTCATTGGAGCATCAAAAGTAGGTTTAAAGAAGAAGATAGGAATGATATTAGGCAATGGCACTACACCAAGACAAAACATGATTGAGGAAATACTATATGATTTTAATGACGAATTAGTGGAAAGTGATGATTTGAGACTCTTAAGAAGTTTTTCAAAATATTCACACTCTTTAAAAGAAAAATTCAAAATTATGTTTATTAAAAGAAAGATATCACCAAGAAGATCTTTTGTGAAGGCTAAGCTGAGAGTGTTATTTAATTCTTTGTAATAAAATAAGTATTAGAAAAAGAGGTGAAATATGCTTTTTTTAATTATATTTCTTTTAATTTCCGCTTATGTAGTAATATTTAAAAGAAAGTATTCATTATATTATTTTTTTGTAGTTTATCCTATACTACCTGATTATTTTGCAATTGAATTAGGTGGTGGGTTACCTTTACTTAAATCAAGTAGAATATTAATTTTGCTAATGGCTGTTTTTATTTTAATCTATCAAAGAGGAAAAATTTATATTGATATAAATTCTTTGAAGAAAACAAAGATGTTAATTCCGTTATTTATATATTTTGTTGGGAGAATTACTGCAAATGCTTTTTACTGCTTTAATCTTTCGGCAGCTATGAATACAGAGTTTTCTATTATATTTGAACAACTTATACTTGTAATAATTTTGTTACAAGTAATTAAATCTAAACAGCAAATAAAACAATGTATGAAGGCCCTTGCATGCGGAAGTGCAATTAGTGCGATTGTTAGTATTATATCAATTATATGTGGAAAAAATTTATTTTATTATTTAAATACAGTATCGCGTAGTATGCTAATGGCATCAACTGTTCGTATGGGAATTGTGAGAGCAGAAGCAGGATTTGGTCATCCAGTATATTATGGTGTATACTGTGCATTGGTTATTCCTATTTGCTATTATCTATATGAAAACGAAAAAAAGAAAATTTATATATTAATTTGTTTTTTGAATATAATTGCATTATTATTTACTGAATCTAGAGGCTCAATTGCGGCTTTGATTTTTATGTTTGCAGTTGTGTTAATAAAAATGGATGGTAAGCGTAGAAGAAAATTGTTCAGAGGTCTTTTTATTGTTTTAATGGTAGGGAGTATAATATCTTTGCTGATTCCAAGTTTAACTCAACAAATTACTAATATTTTTAAGTCAATGTTTGCAATTATGAATACAAACATTGAAATAGATGATTTTGGTGGAAACTCAACCACAGGATTAGATTCTAGATTGATCCAATTTACCGGAGTTCTATGGACGATTATGAATAATGCCTTTTTTGGATTAGGTGCTTCTTGCCATACTAGGGGAGTATTAAAATATTATAAGGAATCAATAGGTTGGTTTGAAACAACAACCATAGATAATGGATTTGTAGGATATTTTGTTCAGGAAGGTATATTGGGAACGGTTGGATTTTGTACATTATTAGTAAGCATAATAAGATTATCAAATAAATTTTCAAACAAGAAAGATAAGAGCAATATAAACAATGTATTTGTCATCTGTTTTTTAGTATATTTGGTAGAAATGTTTAGTGTGGCAGATTCATCACAAGTATTTTGGCTTATTATTATTTTATTTTTGAAATATAATAGTTTAGAAAGATTAAAATAATATGGAGGAAATAAATGGCAAATTCATTAAAAAAAGGAATTGTATATGTGTTTATAGCTAATATTATTAACTTAATATTTAACTTAATCACTAATTTTGTTTTACCTAAAGAACTTAGTGTTGAAAATTATGCAATGATAAAGACTTTTCAATTATATGTAAGTTATGCTGGATTATTCCACTTTGGCTTTGTGGATGGAATGTACATTAAATATGGCGGAAAAGCAATAGAAGAAATAAATAAATATGATTTAAAAACTAATCTTAATACATTGAGAATTTTTCAAATTATTATTACAATCATATTTCTAAGCTTTAGCCTTTTTACAAAAGACATTTCTTTGATTTGTTTTGCCATATCGATACTACCGCTTAATTTAGCTAATTATTTTAAGCAATTATATCAAGCTACGGGAGAATTTTCCTTATATGGAAAAATAATGAATTTAAATACAGCCTTAATATTTTTTGCGAATATGATGTGGATATTCATATTTAAAATAGATAATGGCGTTTATTTCCTTATCAGTAATCTTGTAGTTTACATAGGAATATGGATAGTATTAGAAATAAATTGTAATAAAGCTGTAGGAAAAGAAATAAAAGCAAGGTTCTTCTCATATAAGGAACTTTGTAATAATATAAAAGCTGGAATATTACTTACTATTGGAAACTTATCATCTATAATTTTAACAAGTATGGACAGATGGTTTGTAAAAGTATTGTTAGATACAGTTGCATTTGCTCAATATTCTTTTGCGGTTAGTATGGAAAATTTTATGAACACGGCAGTAACACCTGTTACAATAACTTTATATAATTATTTTTGTAAAGTAAAAGATGTTAAAAAAATTATTAAAGTAAGAAACTATATAATGATTTTTGCGTGTTTTATTGTTTCATGTGCATTTCCAGCAAGATTTATTTTGGAAGTATATTTAAATAAATATATAGAATCTTCAAATGTAATGTTCCTATTGTTTGCATCACAGATTTTTTATATTATTATAAAAAGTATTTTTGTTAATTTATATAAAGCGCAAAAGAAACAAAAAGTATATTTTTTAAAATTATCGTTAGTTATAGTAGTTGGATTTTTATTTAATGTTATATGCTTTAGAATAATTTCAGTAAAAGAAAGCTTTGCGGTGGGTACGTTATTATCAGCTATTTGTTGGTATTTTTTAAGTATTCCAGATTTCGGATGGATAAAATATAGTATAAAAGAATTTTTGTATCCTTTTGTAGAGATGATAGTTTTTATTTTGTGTGGATTTAAATTAAATTCAATTTTAGGATTTATAATTTATATTTTAATAACAATTATAGTTACGTATATAATGCTTTCGGATGAGTTTGCTTATATATTTTCATACGTAAGTAAAATAATAAAAAAGAATAAGAGGAAACCACAATGACAACAACCCTAGTAATCATGGCCGCAGGTATCGGCTCCCGCTTCGGTGGTGGAATTAAACAACTTGCTCCGGTAGGTTTAAACGGAGAAATCATCATGGACTATTCTATCCATGATGCAATTGAAGCAGGTTTTAACAAAATCGTATTTATCATTCGTAAGGACATCGAGGATGCTTTCAAGGAAGCAATCGGTGACCGTATCGAAAAGACCTGCAAGAAACTGAATGTAGAAATTGCTTATGCATATCAGGAACTGGATGCGCTTCCGGAGGGAGTAGAACTTCCGACAGACCGTACCAAACCTTGGGGAACCGGACAGGCTGTTCTTGCCTGCAAGGATGTGCTTCATGAGCCGTTTGCAGTTATCAATGCAGATGACTATTATGGAAAGGAAGCATTTGTGAAGTTACATAGTTTTCTGGAAACTTATACACCAGAGAAAGCAAATGAGTTCTGCATGGCGGGCTTTATCCTGAAGAATACCTTAAGTGAAAATGGTGCAGTTACCAGAGGAGTCTGCAAGGTAAATGAAGCCGGTTATCTGACAGGTGTAGATGAAACTTCTAATATTGTAAAGACATCAGAGGGCGCAGCTGTGGAAAATGACGGTGCGCTTACACCGATTGATACAGAGTCTTATGTTTCTATGAATATGTGGGGCTTAACACCGGAGTTTATGCAGACTTTGGAGGATGGATTTAAAGAATTTTTTGTCAACATGGGAGAGAAGAATATCTTAAAGGCAGAGTATCTGCTTCCGATTTATATTGATGAACTGCTTCAGGCAGGAAAGGTATCGGTTAAGGTATTAGACTCTCATGATAAATGGTTTGGAGTTACGTATAAGGAAGATAAAGAGTATGTTGTGAAATCTTTTGCGAAGCTGATTGAAGATGGTGTATACGAAAAACAGCTTTTTGAAGATTTGAAATAATAAGACGAGAAAAGGGGCAGAAAAAACATGACATTAGTAAAAAGTATCCTGACAAATATTCTTACTGCGTTGTATCATCCATTCTGGTTTGCGGTGATACTTTCTGTGTTTATTCTGTTTTTTTATCTGTATGCGTATAAGCCTGACAATGCCGGAAAGGGAATGAAGCAGGTTTGTATTGCCTGGATTTTAAATTTTAAGCAGTCTCCTTTTTTTAGAAGGCTGTTTTGCCTTGTGTTTTTTACGGTCATGATTCTTTTCCAGACACTTTTAAATCGAAACCTGTGGGCAAATCCATTATCAAATGTCATGGGCGGATGGTGGATTTGGAAAAAAGCTGCGGATGGAACAGTTACTTTGACAACAGAATGTTTTGAAAACATTGCGCTTATGATGCCATTTACGATTTGCCTCATGTGGACAGCAAAGGAAAAGCTCATCCTGAAAAAACGAGATGGACAGGTAAGAAATAAAATCTGGTTTGGCTCCATTATATGGGTATGTGGGAAGACAGCATTTTTGTTTTCGATTTCGATTGAATTTTTGCAGTTATTCCTTAGACTTGGAACGTTTCAACTATCCGATATCTGCTACAATATATTAGGCGGAGTGCTTGGTGGAATCATTTACTGGATTGGGTGGAAGCTAAAATGTGAACTTCCGAAAAAATCTCCCCGAAACAAATTCCAGGTCTGATATAGTGGTTCAGTTGTCAAGACAAAAAACTAAGCTTTTTATAATGAACTGATATCGGTAATTGTCAAGGTAGTTGTCAGTAAAAATTGAATTTTTTATTTCATTCAGGTTAGTAGAGTCTACTTCGTACCCGACAGAATCATCAATGGCAAGCAGCTACGCTGATGCATTGCATCCATTGACAATTCTGTCAAGTACAAAGTCCTACTTTAGACAACCCGAATGAATCTGGCTTTAGGAAGCGTCTGCTTCCTTGGTTCGCTTCTGTTCGTTTGTTTCAGTTCTCTGTCTGGATTCAGATAGACTCGTTCCGGCAGACTCCAATTCCGTGTTTCTCGACCATTCCAACGTTATGGATGAGTCGCTTTTGCTGCTTCATACACTTCATGGCGCTTTTGAAGTATCTGTTCAGAAAGCCCACTACGCCTTTGATGCGGAGTCAGAAAATTCAAACCACTGTGATGATGCTCTTGGTTATACCATTTTACGAACAAACTTACCCATTTGCGTGCTTCTTCCAGTATTTCAAATCCTTTGGGCTGGTAATTCGGGCGATATTTTAGCGTCTTAAAGAGACTTTCTGCGTATGGATTATCGTTACTTACACGTGGTCGGCTGTTGGATGGTGTGATACCAAGTTGGTACAGGGTTGCCGGCATCGTTGCATCTTTCATGGGGAAACCATTATCCGAATGTAATACAAGCGGTTCTGTAGTAAATGGTGAAACGAGAGTACCTTTTTCTTTTCTCCACTTTCTGTCATAATAAACTCAACAATCAGGCAGGATTATGTGCTTGATGTGAGTATCAATAAATATGGATAATTTATTGATACTCACATCAGGTACAGAACAATATCTGATAACCTGCACAAATAAAAAATATATATTTTTACTAACAACTACATTGACAATCAGCGAAATGTCAGAGGAACAGCTGGAACAACTTTCCTCATGGAGCGAGACTGCGAAAACTAACTGCCAAAATTAAAAAAGAGTAAAATGCTTGCATCTATCGTTTTGGTGCAAGCGTTATTTGTGGTTAACGTAGCAATATTTTGCACTTACGTTGCTGTGGCACTGGTTCCAAGCAATCCGGACACATTTTTTGATCCAGTGTAAAAATAAGAAATTAATGAGGGAATAAAGACTATGGCAAGAACAAAAAGCTTGCAAGAGCAAGCAGATTCACAGGAAGCAATTTGTGATTATATGTATTATAAAGCTGAAAATGAGTATATGCACTCAGCACGTGTACTAGTTACTTCTTTTGGAGAAATAAAATACAGTAATATACTAACTATAATTCCTAATATTGGTACAAATGACGCACGTGTGTATATAGAAGGAGATTCGAAGTTTGAAAGAAATTATTATTTAGAGTATTCTAATAGATTTCAGGAGTTTTCATTTTGTAAGGGTACATTGTCAATAAGAGCCCAAGACCGCTGTGGTAATTCCATTGAGATTGATATCCAATGATAACGAAGAAAGTACTTTCAGATAAATATGTAGGGCAATTATATGAAATCTTTGAAAGCAAAAACTGGAATGTACAGGAGGCGGGGAGGCATTCAGTTTTTGATCGATTCTGTGAGCGATTGTCTGAATTAGAGAATGATATGCAACGCGACTTGGTTATAGATCTTACGAAGGATTTTTTATGGGTCAAGCTTAGTATGTATGAGCAATATCTGCTGAAAGCTTTTTATAAATTGTTTCAGGATAAGTCGTGGAATCCGAAAGAAGGAAAAAATATCTGTATTTGTCCAATGCTTCCGGAGAAAGATTTTGGAAAAGTGAAGAGTTCTACATTTATGCTATATTTGTGCCAAAGTATATTGCTTCGGACGTACACTGAGTTTCAGGATGAGCAGATAAGGATTTGTGAGACACCGGAAGTATTGAAAGAAAAAAAGTATAGGGATAATATGGATTCTATTATTTTGATTGATGATTTCATAGGGAGTGGTGAAACTGCATTGGAATGTCTTACATATCTGGATTTTTTAAAGCAAGAGGAAAAGAAGCTTTATGTATTGGCATTAGTTGCACAGAAGCAGGGGATAGAAAATATTCGCAAAGAGGGTATCTCCGTTTTTGTAAATGTTGTACGTGAAAAAGGAATAACGGATAAATTTGACAAAGAGGAAGCACAGCAAAAATTAGATGAGATGGAAAAGATTAGCAAATTGCTTCAAGTGTCAAAAAAAATGTTACTGGGTTATCTGGAATCAGAAAGCTTGGTTGCTATGAATAAGACTCCCAATAATACGTTTCCAGTATATTGGCATGAAGGAAAAGGGCATTCGCACGCTCCATTTCCAAGAAAAGAAAACGTTAAGGTAATCAGAATGGAGAAAGAGAAAAATGAAGGAACAAATTGAATTCTTGATGCTAGATAGCATAAAAAAGCACGGTTCACTTATGCCTTTATTTAAGGTAGGATATTCTTATGCCAAAGTGATGAAATGGGGAAAGCAGCTGGAAATAGATGGAGAAATTCTTTATCACGAAGATGGGATACGAAGTTTGACAGAATTGGGAAAACAGAGATGGAAGTTTTTGAAAAAAGGAAAACGTGATTTTTCTATTCTTCCATTAGAAGAGTATAGAATTGCAAAATTAAATATAGACGATATATATTTACCATGATATAATTAGTAAGTCTTTGGAGTCTTTAGACTTGACACTTTTGTGTGGGATTAGCGAGTCGTTAATCTTTGAAGGACTTATTTACGAGCCAGAGCAAGACTCGTTCGTGATTTTACAGGAGTAAAATCTCAAACAAGTCTTGCTGTTCGTGATTTTGGGACAAAATCACTCTTTATTAGTCTTTTTTTCAAAAAGACTAATAACTTGATATTTATGGTAGAGATTCCAAAGACTTTTTTTTAGGTGGACGAAAATGCAATGGAACGAATATAAGACCGCATTTAATGAAGCGGCAAAACAAAATGGAAAAAGTAAAGAATATTGTAAGAAGTACTTAAGCTATGCAGAGAAGCTTTGGATGCGTAATATGCCAGTTATTTATACACAGGAGCATTTATGTGGACTATTAGGATATCTTCCGGCATATGTATATGCTGCGGCAAACTCGCCAGAACGGTTTTACAGACAATTTTTAATTCCAAAGAAGAATGGTGGGATGCGAATGATTTCTGAGCCATTACCAAGTTTGAAGGAAATTCAAGAATGGATTCTCAAGAATATTTTATATAAGGGTGAAGTAAGTCCTTATGCAAAGGCATATATTCCTGGTAAGTCAATTAAAGATAATGTGCGTTTTCATAGAAGGCAACAGAAAGTGCTGTCGCTGGATATTAAGCAATTTTATGATTATATGACAGACTGGATGGTGTTTCAGTTTTATCTTGAATGTGGTTATGAAGAATCAGTTGCGATGATGTTGACAAGTTTGTGTTGTGTGAGAGGGTGCTTGCCACAAGGAGCACCAACTAGTGCAGCTTTGTCAAACCTTTTGTTGAGAGAGTTTGATGAAAAAGTAGGGATGTATTGCAGACAGGAACAGATTCGGTATACACGATATGCAGATGATATGACCTTTTCTGGAAATTTTGACGAGTTGAAAGTAATCCGTTTTGTTCGGAAAGCTTTGAAATCTATGGGATTGCAGCTGAATAACAAGAAGACGAGAGTACGTAAGCAAGGGCAACAGCAAGAAGTTACAGGGATTGTGGTGAATTATAAAACACAGCTTCCTAAAAGTATTCGAAAAGAAATTCGGAAGAATATGTATTATATCTGTAAATATGGATTGGAATCTCATTTAGATTATATAGATTCAGAGCATAAAAATTATTTGGAACACTTACTTGGACAGGTCAGTTATGCTTTATTTATTAACCCTAATGATCTGGAAATGGAGCGTTATAAAAAAATTTTAAAGGCGCTTAAGTGATGATATTGTGAACTTTCCCCGGTGTGTTAGGATAGTTGTCAGTGAAAGAAAATTACTTTTGTGGTAAAATAAAATCATCACAGGAAGGAGATTCCACTATGAACTATAGCCCAGAATTAAAGGATGCACTCCTTAGAAGAATAGCTTCAAATAATGAATCCATTACCAAGATATCCAGAGAAGAAGGCATTTCAGAGCAAACCCTTCGTAACTGGCGAGACAAAGCCAGAAGAGAAGGCTATGCTGCTCCTGGTACGGATGCAATCCCAGATAACTGGAGCACACAGGATAAGTTTCTAATTGTCGTGGAAACTGCAAGTATGAATGAAACAGAGCTTGCTGAGTATGCCCGTAAAAAGGGACTTTATGTAGAACAAATCAAAGCGTGGAAAGACGCTTGTATGAATGCAAATGGTGGCGTTGCAAAAGAGGCTTCCCGATTAAATCGAGAACTCAAGGATTTCGAGAAAGAACGCAGAAAACTGGAAAAAGAATTTGCAGAAGCGGAAGCATTGCTTGTACTGTCAAAAAAAGCAAATGCGCTCTGGGGGGAGTCAGAGGACGAATGATTAGCGCCTCAGACCGCAAAACTGCTGTAGAACTAATCGAATAGGTGGTTGTTTCGGGCAAGTGTATATGTGGGATATTACCTATTTAAACGGACCACATAAGGGAATGTTTTACTGTTTGTACCTTTTTTCAGATCTTTGTGACCGTAGTATTGTAGGCTGGGAAGTCTACGAAGAAGAAAGTGCAGACTATGCCAGTAGTCTAACTCTGTTTCGAGTGCGATTAGATTAACATATCATGGAGGACTAGCATGCTACAAATATTCAACTACAATGCAGGCAAAGGAGACTGCCTCCGTCTGCGCTACACAGGAGCATCCGGCATACCGCATAATATTTTAATTGATAGTGGTGTAATACGCTTTGGATTAGAGTTTGAAGCAATTTGCAAACAAATCGTGGCAAATCATGAAAAAATTGATGTAATAATTCTTTCACATGTAGATACGGATCATCTGGGAGGGCTTCTGTACAATTTACGAAATAAAACAAAACTGAATATTGAAGAAGTGTGGATGAACCATGGTAAATTAATGGGGAAGAATATGGATTTATCCGTTCGTCAAAATGATGAAGTTTATACAGTGCTTAGAGAACAAGGGATAACGATTAAACCAGCATTAGCAGGAATGACATATGATTTAGATGGAGTGGTCTTTCGGATTTTATGGTCGAATGAGGAAACATTGTATCAGCTGTTTCCGAAAGCGTTTGGTAATGTACCGCTTGGAAAACAATCAGATTACGGATATTCTTTGGAAGAGTTGATGAATTTACCAATTAAAGGAAAGGATGCAAGTCCAAGCAATCGTGCAAGTATCATAATGGAAGTTGAATATAAAGGGCAGAAGCTTTTGTTTACAGGAGATGCCTGGGCGGAGGATATTTTAGAAGTTGCGGGAAATAAAAGCTATGATTTTATGAAGCTTTCTCATCATGGCTCTGTTCGAAATCTTTCAGAAGAGTGGTGTGGGAGGATAAGATGCCAAACGTATATGATCTGTACGGATGGAATCAGCCATCCGGATAAGCAGACGATCGCAAAGCTTTTGAAGTGGAATGATGAGATTACAATTTATGGTTCGACAGATTGGTGGACGGGTATGCTGACAATTGAGGATAAATTAAAGATGGAAAAAATACATTTTGAGAGAGGGGAATATCTATGGAAGCTGCCAAAGAAAGAATGATTGCACAATTAGAACTGGAAACACAAGAATATTCGGTGTTCATTACAGATGAAAAGCGAACGTCATCGGGAAGCGGAGTTTTATTTTATCCGGGAAGTGGAAATCGTCTTTACATTTTTACTTGTGCACATGTATTGGATGGTTTGGAGGAGCCATTTCAGATGTATTCTTTGTTTCCGGTAAATCGAGAGCAGGAAATATATCAGGTAGAAAAGCTGGAAGCGACGCGAGAGCAAGTGAAGTATTCTCCAATTGATAAAGTGAGTGAAAGTGCCGAGGGAGTAATAGTGCATTCCATTGATGCAGCGGTCATTTGTTTGGAAATAAAAGAAGAGATAAGTTTTGAAACTACGGATTATGTAATTGGTGAAGTGCATAAAGGAGATGGCGTGCTGGCGCAAGGATTTCCGGGAAGCGAGACAGAGATTGAGGAACTTCTAAATTATGTGGAAGGAACGTATGGAAGGATACTTCATAATGCGAAAGATAAAGAGGTGCTGTTGTGGCAGATAGAGGATACGCATGTAGACTCCGGTAATCGAGTATATGAGCTAAATGGTTTTTCTGGTTCACCTGTGTGGAGCTTGGAAGCGGATGAAAAAACAATTGTAGGTTTGTTTACGAGTGGAGTTGGAAGGAGTATTTATAGAGGAAAAGTGCACGCTCTAAAAATGGAAGCCATAAGAAGCATTATGAAAATATTTTTTCAGATAAGGATGGAATCGCGAATACTTGGAATTCCAAATGAAGAGATTGCGCCGCAAAAGGATAATCCGACATATATTAGTAAAGAAGTGCAGCCGGAAATTAGGAATCTCTATGATGAGTGGTTGGTTGTGCAGACCGAAAAGGTGAGAGCGTATATTGATGATGTGAAATTTCAGAATGCGATTGATACAGCAAAAATGGCGATAAAGGATCAACGCTTTGAAAAGTGTAGTAAGAAGGTAGCATGTACACATATCAAGCATTTGTTATATTGTTATGAGGCTTGTCTTTTGGACGATGAGTATGAGGCTTTAGAACAGGAAATGCAGAAGCGAGGTTTCTTAGAGGGGCATGATCCGCTGCGCTGGATTACGTTTAATTTTGGAAAGAAGCAGTTTAAAGAAACTATCGCATTTACAGAAGCGCTTTTGCAAAAAGGTGATCTGGATGAAAGAGTAAAGATCGTTGCAGAAGTATATGCAAGTATCAGTCGGGCTTATGTTGAAGATGCTCCGGTAGAAGAAACGATTGGGAAATTTCTTGATGAAAAAGAATGTTTGAACATAAAAATCGAAGATATGGGAACGGAAGCGCATGTTTATCAAATGTTGGGTTATGTGTATGGAGAGCATTATAAGCAATATGTGAAATCCGTTCGATGCTTAAATCGTGCATATCGATTGGGACAAGACCATGCGGTGCTCGAATCGCTTGGCTGTGCGTACCATCTTCTTGCGATTCATGATGCGCTTAAGGAAGATCATACAATAGAGATAGAAAAAGTGGATCGCAGTTCCCTTTATAAAGCAAGAGAATGTTTCTTGATTTTGCTGGATAAAGCGGATGAATTATATCTCCGGGCGATGATGAAACGAGAGGGAGGCATCCTATATGATACGTTTTTCTTTGAGCAAGATAATTATCGAATTTTGACACTATATCCGATTCTGATTAAGAACTCACCGGATGATGCTAAGATGAAACGTGATTTTGAAATGAGGTATGCAAAAACCGTATGTCAGTATGGGCAAATTGATTTAACACAGTTTCATCATTTAACCAAAGCGGATAAAATTTTGCTTTCTATATTGAAAGAAGAACAGGATGCGCTCCATAGGCTTGATTTTACAAATTCTGAAGATTTACGAAGAATTTCGAATCTGGATAAAAAGCTATATAATGTGATTGACAAGGTGGAACAAAATCTGGCAAAAATTGATGAAAAAGAACAGCTCTTAGTCAGAGCTTTATTGCTCAATCTTTATAGATGGGGAAAGTATCTTTTTGGATGGAATATAATTTTCAATATGGAAAGACATCTGGAGTTCATACAAAAAAATGGGAAAGAGGAAATGGCTATAACTTTTGAAAATTTTATTTACGAGTGTTCCCATGAACCAGAGGAAGCAGAAGAGAGATATATCCACAGTTGGGAAAAGAATCCGTGTTTTGAGTTATGGAAGGAAATTTTGCAATTTTATAAGAGAAATCATATGCTGGATAAAGCAGATGCTATGTTTGAATCACTTTTCACAGAACATACAGAGTATGTAGAAAGTGAGCCGGAATATGCATTTAGAGCGTATATCGGTTATATCATCGATTATCAGAGAGACTTAAAAAAAGCGTTACATTTTTATCTGCTTCATAAGAATGAAATGAAAGATGAGATAGTCAGAGAGTTGTGGGAATCGGAGCTGATGATGTGTACAAATAGTTTTAATAATCCGGACGAATTTGTAGAGATGAGAAATGTTCTGGTTGAGCAGGGCTTGATGTCGGAAAATGAATTTCATCGAATTTCCTTGATTGCGTATATGTGTAACCTTGACAGTGAAAATGCATGGAAACATTTCAGCAAAGAAAATCCAATGTTTGGAGAATTTGGGCAGATAGAAAATGAAGGAGTGTTCTTGACAAAGGAAGGTGCACAATTTTTGGTATGGCAGAAAAAATATCCTCCACATATGGAACGGGAATGGAGAGGAATCAATATTCAAGGGGCAAATGCAGCAAAAGCTTTGTTTGAACAAGAAGAGTGGCATCTGTCACCAAAGAGTATTGCGAATAAATTACAATATGAAATTCATAAATCAATAGCAATCGATGTGTGGGGATTATATATTCTTGCCGTTGAAGAGAAGCTAGAACTCTTAGAACAGTTTGACAGCATATATGTCACACATTTTTCAGTATGTAGAATGTTAGAAGAAATAACACATTTTAAAAATGAGAATATCGAAGTAATACTTGCATATCTTGAGAGTGCAGAGCATGTGAAATTACAGTCTCCCAATTTTGAAACACAGTTGAGAATAAGAGAAAACGTAAAGTACTATGAACCTTGCAGTACAGTTGCTATGGCAATTGAAGCAGAGATACCAGCTATTATAGGAGAGCCGATGTTGATACAGAGTCTGATTGATGGATTCAAGAACTATATTGTCAGACCAGACGATTTAGAGAAGATGATGGAGATATAAAAAAGCGGGAGGCGCATTGTGGTCTTTATTCGGTCTGACAAAAAAGGTACCAGAAGCCAGAGAATCATGCGTAATATTATATGGAAAAGTATTCAGAATCGTCCTGATGATATGTTGAATCGAGGACATCCGGGCAAATGCGGTAGGATATGAGAAAATGACAGCATTACACATCCAGAAAAGACAGGGGGTGTAATGTGTGGGAGAAATAAGGGTTGTATTGATATTTAATGAAGATAATGAACGGCAGAGAGAAATCGGAAGGTATCTGAAATCACAGAAAAGGTGCAAAACAGCACTGATTACAGAACTGGTTTATGCGTGGCTGCATAAAGAAAATACACCTGTTTCTTCCTATAATAATGCAAGTGTCAGTGTAGAGGAATTAAAGCAACAGTTGTTGCAGGATACGGATTTTATACAGCAGATAAAAAAGAGTGTAGTTATTGAAGAAGATGCCGGGAAAGTGATAGAAGAACAGAGCGATGGACTGGATATGGATGAAGGGATGCTGATGGCAGGGCTGTCGATGTTTGAAAATAATTTTTAAATATAGCACTATTGGATGTGAAATATTGTGTTCAATAATGTTTTCATTTTATTGATATGTTGAAATGTGATATAATTTAATTAAAACATAAATGTATTAGACTTAACATATTAAATATTTGCTAAAATGGATTCATTAATTTAGGAGTTACAAGAAAATGAGTAAAATGAATACAGATTATTTGATAAAATTAACGAGTGATAAGTCACGTTCTATGAGTGGAAAAGGGATAGAAAACATTCTTGAGTATGCAGATATTAATAAATTAAAAGAAAAAATCAGAGTTTTTCAAAATATGGATGTCAAAACTATGAGTGATAAAGATCTTGAGAAAAGTATTTTTGAAGTGTTGAGCATTAAAGCGGATGGAGATGTTATGCTTTCAACTACTTTATCAGAATACTCTTTGTTTCGCATAGGACGACGGTTTTATAGGGTGCGAAAATTGAAAAATATGGACATGCCAAATAGTAATTTAAAAAATGTTGCGGCATATTGGAATCCACCGAAAAAATATGTAAAACACTATGGAAGATTAAATAAACCTGGAGAATCTTTATTGTATACAGCTTTAAATCCGTATACTGCAATATGTGAAACGAATTTAGCAGCGGGAGACCCTTTTGTGTTATGTATTTATGAAGCAATAAAACCGCTTCGATTTTCTTGGATTGGAGGCAGGACTAATTATGATTTTAATGGTATCAAGGATAGAAAAACAATAGAGTATTTGGAAATAATAAGGAGATTTCTTATTGATGAGTTTACCCGGATTGTTCCTAAGGGTCAAGAATTCTTATATCGAATTACAGAAACAATCGTTAAAAATTATTATACTTTTCCAGAAGATAATGGATGGCGTTACCCTTCGATAAAAAATAATTTTGAGGATAATATATGTTTTCATTCAGAACGTGTAATGTATAATGTAAAACTTGTGGGTGCAATTATTGCGATATTCAACGAAGAAAACGAAATAGATTCTCAAAAAATGAAAATTTCAGTTGAGAATGTAATTGTAGGTCCTAATATGGATACTTATTATACGTACCAAAGTAAAAAGGGCGAGGAATGTATGAATGAGCTATTTCCTGAATTTACAAGGACAGAATAATTTGTTTAATGATGTATTATTTATAGACAAAGAAAAATTATATATAAGTGGTCATTATTTTAAAAAAATATGGAGGTTGAATAGTGGAATACAATAATTTAGATGAGACATTGAAAGGATTTTTGGATTTTAAAGATACACCATATGCCTTTTCATATATAGACGGGGTGTTGAGTATTTATCCTAACACTGAAGAGGAATGGAAAAAGAATCAGATGGATATTTTTAAATCGTTTTCTGTGAAACGCAAGGGTGATGTGATAAATAATATAAATTTATTTGGTGTATTGTCAAATGGTCAAGATGTTATTTTTAATATTTCAGAACAAGGTTCTAATAATAATGGATTTCTTTCATTTAATGTGAATAGCTATTATGTATATAGAAAAAATGAAAAATATTATAGGGAAAATGCAGAAAGAAAGAGGATAATTTATGAAGAAGAAAATCATATAAATGAAATTGTTATTTCAGGAAGAGATATAGATTTATTTCTGGATCCTGCGTTGGTATATAGCTCTGGAATTATATTTGATGAAAGCGTTCAAAAAAATATATTTAATGTCAGTACGCCATGTGGAACAGAAGATGAATTTTGTGGAAAATTAGAATGGAAAGATATGGAAATCAATATTTTTATTCATTCTATAGTTACAATGAAACCGTATATGAAAATTCCGCTTGTGAGTAAAAGTGAATTAATGCTAAAATTTTCTGTACCAATTACAGTAGAATTAATGGAATCAATTTTGTTGAGCTTGAAACAGTGCTTTGCATTTATATGTAGAAGATTTAATATAAAATTTGAATCAATAAGAACTATATCTTATTCTTTACAAGGAAAAAGAATAGATTTTGGAAAATATATTATTTTGAATTCATTTAACGAAGAAGAAACAAATGTAAATGTAAATAAAAGAATAATTAGCTATGAATTTTTAAAAGACAAATTTGCAACCTTATTTAAAGCGTTTCTCGAAGATAAGATGTATATAAATAATATCCCCAATAATCTATCGGAAATTAATATGTATGGACCTGAACGCATAATTTTTAATTTTGTTGCTTTTGAAAGAGAATATCAAAATTTATATCCAGAAACAACAGTACGTTCGCAAGAATTTCTGGATGCTAAACAGAAAGTGATAGAGTCTATTGATGAGTTAATTCTTACTAATTCTGGAAAAAGAAAAAAATACTTAAAATCATTTCGACATAGTATTACAAAAATAGAAAATAGTTTCGGAAGAAGACTTAAAGACGTTATAATAGATGATAAAGAGTATATGATTCCATTTTTGATTCATAATTATGGTGAAGATTATGATGAAAAAATAGAAGAATTTTGTGCTAGAATGAACGACTTACGTAATGATTCAGCACATGGAAATTTTATAACAGATATAAATAAAGAAATTGTATTTGATTTTGAAATATTAGAATGTTTGTTATATATTATGAGATTAAAAGATATAGGAATGTCCGTATCCGAAGGTCAAAAAGCTGTGGCTAAATTAATGGGAATAAATATAACGAATAGTAGTGAAAGAACGCAAGAAAGCAAGAACGCAGTATAATGTAGCAAGAACGCAGAGACATGAAAATCTCTGCGTTCTTGCTATTTCCCAGGTTTATAATTAC